>Ga0209711_10003007_pt1 | contig 14495 bp, 11 predicted proteins | sample ArcticOcean_MG_C_7_FD_187441 | JGI IMG/M metagenome (GOLD analysis project Ga0209711, IMG submission 187441) | Marine microbial communities from western Arctic Ocean - ArcticOcean_MG_CB11_88 (SPAdes) (version 2) | ecosystem: Environmental > Aquatic > Marine > Oceanic | place: Arctic Ocean... | reverse complement strand
CAATTAACCTAAAATAGATTTCTCTCCATCCAATTTTTTTATGTTTTTTTCAGAAATATACTTGGCGTAAAGCAATCATCTAAACCACAGGCATATCCTCTTCAGTAAATCTAGGTATTTATAGTCCTCTTAAATAAGTCAAACTAAAGTTTATAGCTGCCTTTTATAAGCCAAAGGATTCTATGAGTCATATATCTATAAACCCCCTATTTCACTGGGGATATCTGAGTTCTAATTACCTACTTTTATTTGGGGGTTAAAACCTAGAACTCTCAATTTATAACCCCACCCCTTCAAAATAAATCTATTTTCCTTTTGGGGATACACTGGTGAAATGGTTATATAAACCAATCTCCTAATTCATCTATGGGTTTTTTATGCTTATTTAGATTTCCTTATATTTAAACATGTAATAACCAACACTATGAAAAGGCTTATTCTTACTATTTCACCGATAGTACTTGCCCTTTTGAAAGTAAGATCTTTTTCAGCTCATTATAGTCAATATCTTGAACCGGAACTTGATCATTAATTGCCAAACTGACAGCAATTGCTGCTGACTGTCCGAGCACCATAAATACAGGTTCCATACGGATAGATCCAAATGCTACATGAGTGGCAGATAGACAAACAGGAACTACTAAATTTATACATTCGCTTTTTTTAGGAACAAGGGCTTTATAGCTAATTGGGTAAGGGGCAAATCCTCCAACTTCTACATCTCCCTCGTTTTTTACAAATCCGTTTTTATCTATATAACGTTGCATATGATGGGAATCCATAGTATAGGCGCCCATTCCTACAGATTGGTCTGCAGAAATATTTGTTTGAGTGCAATGGTGCTCGGTCATGACAAAATCACTGACCATTCTCCTTGCTTCCCTAATGTATAACTGTGGTGTCCAATGGCCATTCTCGGTAAACTCATCTTTGGGCAATCCCCACTGGCTAAATTTATCCCTAATTTTTTCTGGAATTCTTGGATGATTAGCCAATGTCCATAATAGTCCTTTTTGATAAATCTCATGCTCATTTATTATGCGTTCTCTGGCTTGATAGTCCCCTTCGGGATAATCATAATTACGTCCTATGTAATCCGATGAAACGGGTCCTTTGTTGTTGGAATCCGTTTTTCCGTTTGGCATTTTCGACATAATAAAAAAAGGACCTTGATACCCGGCTTCAATGGTTCGAAACAAAAGTTCATACTCCAATTCATTGTACTCTTGGGGCTTTTTAACCATAATCCTGTTTTCGGGAACATCGGTCAGGCACATTCTAAAGCAATATCCTTGTACTCTCTCATCTGCACTACCATCCACCTGGATGTTCACATTCACGTTCGATAAAAGACCACTAGTGGAATCATTTTCTATGATATAAGGATCAACTCCGTCAGGAAATTGATGATATTTTCCAAGTACTTTTTGAACACCATTAAGAGTTTCTCCATACTGTTCGTTAGATTCTCTTCCCACGGTATAACTTACACCGCTTAGAGCCATCAAATCTCCTTCGTAGGTTGCATCGATGAACATTTTGCCATAGAATACTGTTCCAGATTCCATAACAATGGAGGTAATTGCGCCATTATTCTTATTGACCTGTTTCCCTAGATCTAGTCTTTGGTTATAAACCACTTTAATATCATGTTCTTTAAGAATGTCTGAGAAAACTTCTTTCGCTATTTTAGGTTCAAAAGTCCACATTGAGGGTATGATATCTGAAGTTTCCTTTTTTATGTAGCCCTCTCTTTCTTGAAATTTCCATGCTTTTTGCTCGGTATACTTTTTGGCAATTCGTTCATAAAATTCTCTTGAAATCCCCCCTATGGCCTGCTTGTTGCCTATGTCTGTAGCGCCCAATCCTCCTGTGGTAAGACCGCCAAGGAGCCCTCCATCTTTTGGGGTAGGTTCAATTAACACAACGGACTTGCCCATTCTCGAACTTTGGATGGCCGCTGAAATTCCCGCAGAGGTTCCGCCATAAACAACAATATCATACGTATTTTCTACCTCTTCACTTTGGCAAGATGTGAGGGATATAATTAATATTGTCATCAAATTTAAATATATAATCGTTCTTTTTTTCATCATTATGAATTCTGTTTATTCGTTAAAATTGGATTTGTTTATTATTTCTTCGGGAAAAAACTCCATAGGATAGTTTGGACCATAATTAATTTTTTTTGAATAGAATTCCTAAATCCCCTTTTATAACCCATGGTTCAACTCATCTTCATCTTTAATATTATCATAGTAAGTTTTTTTTATCATTCTATTATCAAATGACCTATGTGTTATTTCTGTAAATATGTTATTGCCTAAACCTGAGGACTTTAAATATATGAAAATATATGTAAAGCCAAGAAGTGGTTGGAATTAGTGTTCCCAAGAATTTCATCAGTCATATGTCTCTAAACCACCTATTTTACTGGGGATATCTGGGTTCTAATTACCTACTTTTGTTTGGGGGTTAAAACTAGGCGGCAGGGGTAAACCTGCGTTTCTTTATATCTGAAAGGTTTAAGTCTTTATCAAGTGATGTTATGGTTTTGGGTGTTTTTATATATTTAATTATTTATATAAATGAATACTTAATATCGTTCTAAGCCCTATGTGCTTTTTTCCTAATCCTAATTTCATGTTTTTTATGAACTACAAGATAACATAGAACAACCCACTTTATCTCTTGCCCATTCTGGTCTTTTTGCAAACCATTTTTCATTTTCTGATTGCTCAGTATATGGTTTTTTTAAAAGGTTAAATAATTCGTCAATTAAAGAATAATCCCCCTCATCTGCTGAGTCAATCGCTAATTGAGACATGTAATTTCTTAGTACATATTTTGGATTTACAGCATCCATTTTTTGTTTTCTTTCTTTGGATGAAATTTCTTCTTGCTGAAGTCTAATCTCATAATTTAAAAACCAAAACGCCCATTTATTTTTCACTTCTTTAGTAACAGCATTAAAATCATAAAATGCTTTTTCAATCAATTGGAAACTTACTTTTTTATTAGTGAAACGACTCAAGTTTCTAAAGAAAATAGTCATATCTGTTTCTACTAATTGTAAGTTGTCTTCTAAATTCTTAATCAATTCTATATCATTTTTATCTGAAGTAAACAACCCTAATTTCGATTTCATCATCTGTAAAGATTTCTCTTCAAAATCATTTTTATATTTTTCTAAAATGGTTTCTAAAGGTTCAACTTCTTCAATTATTGGATATATTGCATTTGCCAATTGATACAAATTCCATAAACCTATATTTGGTTGATTTCCATATCGGTATCTTTTATGTTGGCGATCTGTTGTGTTTGGAGTCCAGCCAAAATCAAAACCTTCTAACCATCCATAAGGTCCAAAATCGATTGTTAAACCTAAAATGGACATGTTATCGGTATTCATAACTCCATGTACAAAACCTACGCGTTGCCAATGAATAATCATCTCTAATGTGCGTTCTGAAATGGCCGCAAAAAAGTTGATGTAGTTTTTTTTCGATGGTTCTCCTAAATGTGAAAAATGATGTTTAATTGTGTAATCAACCAAACTTTTTAAATTTTCCACATCTTTTCTAGCTGTAAAAATTTCATAATTCCCAAAGCGTAAAAAACTTGGAGAAATTCTGGAAACAATTGCGCCTTTTTCATATGCTGGATTCCCATCATATAGAATATCACGTAAAACATCATCTCCAGATAAACTTAATGATAAAGCACGAGTTGTTGGCACACCTAAATGAAACATTGCTTCACTGCATAAATATTCTCTAATAGAGGAACGTAAAACAGCTAAACCATCTGCAGTTCTTGAATATGGCGTATCGCCAGCACCCTTTAATTGTACTTTCCAATTTTTGTTTTGATGTTCAACTTCAAACAAGTTAATGGCTCTTCCGTCTCCTAATTGCCCCGCCCAATTCCCAAATTGATGTCCGCCATAACACGTAGAAAATGGTTTTGTCTTAGGGTATACTTCATATCCTGTAAAGATGTTTTTAAAGAATTCTGACGTTGTTTCTTCTTCGGAAATATTTAATTCAAAAGCCATTTCTTGCGAAACGTGCATCACTTTTGGGGCTTTCGGTTTCTTCGGATTTGCATAAGAGAATACTGCCTCGGTAACTTGTCTTCTTGAGTTTCCTAAATTAGAGTCTGCAGGTAATTCTGAGGTAAAAGTGTTTACTATATTTAGGTTCATGTATCTTAATTTTTGGAGCCATTAATTGGCCGGAAATTTAAATAAATTTGTTGTCCTTGCAAACGCAGACTAAAGTTAAAACAGTTTTAAAAGGAAGCATGGAAAGAGAAATTTTGACATTTTATTAAAATAATAAAATTAAATACAAATAGAATACTTTATATGATAATACGTTTCCTAAAAACGCTTTTTACGGAATTTTTAAATCGCATGAGTTCACCACCCTTCAATCCTTTATTATCATTGGGTCTAAGCACCCGTTTTTATACCCTTTTTGTCTAGGGGTCTAAAATACCGCTACAGGTATAACCTTTTGTATCTAGATATATGAATAATTAGAATTCCAAAAAAGAGTAAAAAATGACTAAAAAACTTAAAATTGATTAAAAAATAGCTGAAATTGATCAAAATGAGTCAAAAATGACCAAAAAGTGAATATTTTGGTTTGCTAAAAAAAGAGTTTTACTGTTTAATTGTTTTTTTGGTCTCCCCATAGTTATATGACCTTTAAAACCATACTATCAATTGCGTAATCCCTATTTCGTTATTGAATTTCATAATGGTTGTTTAAGTCTATTATCAAAAAGTCTATCTATTATTTCTATAAATATGTTATTGCCTAAACCTGAGGACTTTAAATATATGAAAATATATGTAAAGCCAAGAAGTGGTTGCAAGAACTAGTAGGCATTTGAGGTAAAAACCCAAAAAACCCAACCTAAAACTCTCAATTTAACACCCCACCCCTTCGAAATAAATCCACTTTCCTTTTGGGGATACGCTGGTGAAATGGGTATATAGCCTAATTCCTGCTATCCTCTATTCAACCCCCTTTTGTAAGTTTTGTTATGTCAACTCATTTTATTAAATTTTTCGATGTTGCTAATGCAATCACCCTACCACTATCACCTACGGCATTGTAAAAATGGTAAACAACACCCTTCCATTTTATTACCCAAGGCTTGTGTGCGTATTTATTATCAAAATTTTCAGATGGTGCTATTAAGTCTTCTCCATCCCAATCTGTCCAATTTATTAAATCGTATGAGCAGGCAAATCTTTCAAAAGCACCGGGTTTCCAAAATGCCCCAAAATAAAACATTACGTAAATATCACCTATTTTTGCAATCTGTGCGTCACCACAAATGCCTTTTCCTCTCGTGACAACAGGATTTTCTCCATATCGTTTCCACGCAATCATGTCGTCAGATACTGCCATTGCAATGCTTTCGTAGTCGGCAGCATCTCCCTTAGCGTTATAATACATAACGAAGGGATGTCCTGTATGTTTGCTGCTGTCGCGAATGACTAAGCTTTTGTAGATAGTTTTGTTCTCAAACCAACGAACATCTTCATCTTCGGGAGATAAAATAGGAGAATTATTTGTATTCCATTCGTCAGCTTCGGTTAAAGTAGTGGAATTTGCCAAGCCAATTTGTAATGTGCCGGTCTCATATCCTGCCGTATTTCCTCCCAAGTAGGTCATCCAGTATTTGTCTTGATAATTTTCTACTGAATAATCACCACCCCAATCGGTGCTAATAAGTGATACGTATCCAGCTTTTTGGTTGGCATCCCATGTATTTTCTGTAAACGACAATATTTTTCCTTTTGATTTCCAATTGAGCAAATCATCACTTACTGATAACCAAGTTTCATAACCTTGACCATCAAAGACAATGTAAGTCATATACCAGACGTCATTTTCGCGAAAGATGGTTGGACTGTCAACCATCTTTGTCGAATCAGGATGTTGAACAACGACTCCATATTTAAATGGAGTCTTAATCTCATTGAAAACTGCCTCCATTTCTTCTTGAAGTACTAACTTATTTATTGAAGTATCTATTTGATTGCAACTAAATAATAATATTACTGTCATTGAAATTAAGGATAGATTGAATATTGTTTTCATGTTTACAGTAATTAATACACTTCAAAATTAAATAAAAAATAAATTTTAAAACAATTCATCATTGTATTTTTAGGAGGAGGTATCGGAAGCGGATTGAGATATTTGGTTGGTAAATACATTCCAAATTCGAATGTTGGATTTCCATGGTCTACTTTTAGCGTCAATCTTATTGGATGTCTAATCATTGGAATCGTAATGGATTATTTTATTAGAACTACTGCTGATTTAAAATCAGATTTGGCATTGTTTACGACCATAGGTATTTGTGGGGGCTTTACGACATTCTCGTCCTTCGCTTATGAGAATATTTTAACAATTAGAGCTGAGGATAATCTCTTATCCCTCTCTTACATTGACTTAAGTCTAATCTTAGGTATGGTAATGGTCCTGGTTGGACTCAAAGTTGAAAAATTCATTTTCTAACACTTCGGGTCTTTTTTTGAGATTTTGACAATCTTCAGTAGGAAAAATAATAGACTTTATAATTTTCAATATAAATTTTATTGAATCTTACAAAAGTGAAGAATATCTGCTTAATATATTTAATGAGATTGATGTTATTATATAATTTAGATTAACAAATAACTAATTAATCATTTATTAAAACCAATTATTAATGAATTTATTTAGAAAACATATTGAAAAATTTTCATCTTTATCTGACAAAGAGTTTAATTATATATCGTCTTATTTTAAAGTTTATAAATTTAAAAAAAATGAGGTTTTAATTGATAAAGGACAATTTAACACCCAAAAATATTTTGTTTTAAGTGGGATTTTAAAATCTTACTTCTTAGATAGAAGTGGGAATGAATATGTCTTACAATTTGCAGAACCGGAATCTTGGATTCTAGATTTAGAAAGTTTCTATAATAATTCGTCATCATCCCTAATTATCGATTGTATAACTGAAGTTGAAGCTCTCTCGATTTCTCATAAAGATTTTATAACACTAAACAGAGAGGTTTCTATAATGAGTGACTTTTTCTGTAATCAAAGGGTCTCATATTTTATTGAACAGCAAAATAGAATAAAGGCAAAACTAAAACTAAACTCTATTGAAAGATTTAATCATTTTATTAAAACACACCCAAACATTTTTAAAAAAATACCTTTGAAAACTATAGCATCCTACATAGGAGTCACAAGAGAAACGTTAAGCAGGAATATTAATACACCAGTATCTTAGAATAATTTTTATTTAGGTTTTTTTGTTTTAATTCTGGCAACATATCTTGCAATAACTAATAAGCATTTGAGGTAAAACCCCAAAAAATCCAACCTAAAACTCTCAATTCAACACCCCACCCCTTCAAAATAAGTCTATTTCCCCTTTAAGGATCTGCTGGTGAAATGGGTATATAACCTAATCCCTGCTAAACCCAAGTTTAAATTAATTATTACATTTAAATTCGTAAATATTAGTATTGTGAAAAAGCCATTAATTTTTTTACTGTTTATTTCCTTTTTTTCTTTTGGGCAAGAGAAGAGAAACGATTTAATAATTCAAGGAAGCATATTTAAGGTCTCGTATAATGAAGTTTATCAGCAGCCTAATTGGATAGAATATAAAGTAAGAAACATATCTAAAAACTTTAATAGAAAAGGGCTTGATTTTTATGTTGTTGACAGTGTCTTTACTTCAGACAATTTGGATTACAAAAACAATATTTGGGACAAAGGACATCTTGCCCCAGCAGCTGCATTTTCAGATACAAAAGAAAACTTAAATGCTACCTTTTCTTTTTTGAATTGTGTGCTACAGCACAACAACCTTAATAGGTATGAGTGGGCGCAATTGGAAAGAGAGGTAAGAAAGTGGGCTAGTTTGTATAAAGAAGATTTGAATGTGAGAATAGAAGTGCTCTTTGACCCGAATCATCAAGTACTATTAAGTGGAGCTCATATACCAACTGCTTTTAATAAAATTATAGTTTTCCCAGACGGAACTTCTAAATGCTTCTACTTTCGAAATCAACCGACAAATGGAAGAGATTGGACTGAGTTTGAAGTTCAATGTGATTAAATCACTTTAAATAGCAGCTTACTGGAATGACATTCGATTTATAAATTAGCCCTTATATCTTATTAAAACTAAAAGATAATCCTGCTCTATTTTCTAATCGTTTCAAAAGAAAGTCACCCATTGCTATTGATGGAGTTAGAACACCACTTACATTTGAGAGATTATCCTTAGCTAAACAAACAGCAGACTCACCAAGCATCTTTGATGTAGATCCATAACCAGGATCCATATCTCCAGTTACTTTCCCTAAAGCTCTAGTGCCGTCTTGTAAGGTTGTATAAAATTTCAAATTATAAAATCCTTTTTCACGTTGTTTTTTTGTTGGTCCCTCACCTGGTTTGGGTAAGATTTTATTTGCAATTTTCTTAAGAAAAGATTCTGGTTTCACTGTCATTATTAATAATGGGAGAGCCGTTAGATATCCTTTAATCCTTCCTTTTAGACCTTTTCCACTAATAGTAGCCTCGTCATAACGAAAGTCTTTTCCATAAAGATATCCACTCAACGCATTCGAACGACGAACAACTTTGGTGTTGATACTAGCCATAACAAAAGGTCCTATCCAGCTTTTTGAAACTTCGTCATATATAATGCTATTTATATCTCGTACATCATCTCCCTCAAATTTCCCCTTTGGATTTAGTCCATAAGGATTAGTTAAAACTTTATATATTTCCGTATCAAGAAATGCCTGTTCCATAACTTCAGTCAAACTAGCGTATGTTCCTCCACTTATACCTCCTCTGATTCCAGCCACACGCATTTGTATTTTATTTGCTAGCTGTCCTGTTTGGGCTTGCGATTCTCTTTGAGTGAAATAAACACCCATATCTGAGGGGATAGAATCAAAACCACAGGTATGAACAATTTTAACTCCATTTATTTTTGCAGTCTCATGATGTTGGTCTATCATTTTTCGCATCCACTGTACTTCTCCTGAAAGGTCACAATAATCTGTTCCGTGATTAACGCATGAAGACACAAGTTTAGAGCCATATATAGCGTAAGGACCTACAGTGGTACAGATAACTCTAGTTCTAATTATCATTTCTTTTAAACTAACCTCATCATTACCGTCTGCAATAATTATGGGTACTGAATTATCTGCTACTTCTAAACGAACTTGTTTTAACTTTTGTTTGTTGCGTCCAGCCATAGCCCATTTAAGATCATCATCTACACCATAGTTTTGGAATAAATAAGCAACTACTAATCTGCCAGTAAACCCGGATGCACCCCAAACAATTACATCAAATTCTTTATTTCTTTTCATGTTATAAAAGTATAAAAAAATCTATTCAAGGAGTTTTAAAAATGACCCCACTAGACCTAAATAAATCTATTTTCCTTTTGGGAATATGTTGATGAAATGTGTGTATAACCTAATTCCTCTTCAAACCATAGTCACAACTTGATGTTCATTTTCTGCCAGCCAATCGTTCCATTCTGGATTATACCTTATATCAAAACGGTAGTCAGTACCATCTCCTTTTTTATTTCAAACACTTCTAAATTTTAGACTATAAATCACTAATTTAGTTATATTGAAAAATAAAACACTTAATAATGCGGTCCCTAAAACTTTTTTTTTTAGTTTTTATTTATATCTTTTTTTTACGTTGTTCCCAAGTTGTTGAGGACAGTAAAACAGTTGTCTTTTTTCAAAATAAAAAGTCAAAATGGATTCAAGACAAAAGGATATTGCCCCAGTCAGACGCAGAATTTTATTTAGACGATCCATCTCCCCTTTTTCGAAAAACCTTCTTTTTGAAAAACCTCCCCCAAAAAGCTACACTATACATCACAGCTGCTGGATATTACAAAAGCTCCATTAATGCTTTTGAATTAGAAAAGAATATTTTAGATCCTACATGGACTGACTACAGTAAAAGGGTATATTTTAGTGAATATGATATCACTCCAAATATGATCAAAGGGGAAAATTGTTTGGGTGTGACGCTGGGAAATGGTTTTTACAATCCACTTCCTTTAAAAATGTGGGGTAGAGTCAATTTAAGAGAACGACTTTCAGTAGGGAAGCCGCGGTTTATTGTAAAGATTAGGGTGACCTATAAAAATGGTAGGACGGAAGAAATAATATCCGACAGTTTATGGAAATATAGCTATGGCCCCGTTGTTAAAAACAGCGTTTATCTTGGAACGCACTACGATGGAAGAAAAGAAATTGAAGGCTGGAATCAAGCTGATTTTGACGATTCTGACTGGGAAAATACAGTGCTCGCAACTGCCCCCGGAGGTAAGCTTCAAAAAGCTTTTTTTCCACCAATTCAGATCAACAGAGAAATTGAACCTCAAAAAATTTATACAACGAAAGAGGGAAAATGGATGGTGGATATGGGCGAAAATTTTACTGGCACTTATTCCATCAAATTAAGTGGACAACGCGGAGACAAAATCATTTTCAAGTTTGGCGAACGTATTTACCATGATGGCACCTTGAATCCTATGACATCGGTGACGGGTCAAATTAAAAAGAGAGGAGTCGGAGGCCCAGGTGCTCCTAATGTCGCTTTACAAAAGGATAGCTACATCATTGGCAATAAGAACCCGACTTGGTTTAGACCAGAATTTACCTATCATGCCTTCCGTTATATGGAAATTGACGGCTTGAATAAAAAACCAACAAAAGATGAAATTAAAGGACTTTCCATTCATACTAAAGTGAATCAGGAAAATTATTTTACCTCCTCCTCGATTTTGTTAAATGAGATCCAGAATACCGTCAGAAGGACTTTTTTAGCCAATCTAGTAGGAGTACAATCCGATTGCCCTGCCAGAGAAAAATTTGGTTATGGAGGGGATATCAATGCCACCAGTGCCTCTTTTATCTATAATTTTCATATGCAGTCATTTTATAAAAAAGTCATCTATGACTGGGTGGATGCGATCAATGACTCCACATTTATAGATACCGCCCCAAGTGTCGGGATTCAATATTGTGGCATTAGTTGGGAATCAGCTTTTTTAATCACGCAACATCAGCTATACCTATTCTACAAAGACGATGAATTCGTTAAGGAAATGTATGCATTCAACAACCAATGGATGGATAAAGTTGCACGTCTTCATCCCGAGGGAATGGTGCATACCGGATTAAGCGACCATGAGTCTCTGTCTCCCGTTCCAGTTGAATTGATTGGTACTTTACATTATCTGCAATCTGCAAGAACTATGAGAGTATTTGCAAGTCTGATGGGGGATAAGGCGAAAAAAGATAAATACGATGAATTGGCCATAGGCTTGGAACAAAAGCTCAGGGATACATTTTGGAACAAAAAGGTTGAAGGGGAAATTAATCGGCAAACCTTATTCTCAGCCCTGCTATATCACAAGATCATTCCCAAAGATGAAATCAAGGCTGCAAAGGACTCTTTGATGGATGCCCTTCAAAAAGCTCCGGCTCAGCACCTGACCACTGGTATCTTTGGAACTCCCTTTGCCTTGGAGGCTATTTCGCAATTCATCTCTCCCCAGACTACCTTTGACATGATTAATAGCAAAGATTATCCGGGTTGGGGTTATATGGTTGATCGAGGGGCAACAACACTTTGGGAAACTTGGCAAGAAAGTGATGATATATATTCTAATTCGCATCCCATGTTTGGCTCCGTTACTGAGTGGTTCTACCGTTGGCTTGGTGGAATACGGCCCAATCCCGATTATCCTGGATTCGAGAGGTTTTATATCAAGCCCTTCACCCCTGTTGGGCTAGATAGTGTATCAACCTCCTACAGAGCACCTGCTGGAAAAATAATTTCCAGTTGGGTAACAAATAATGGAGGATATCGTTATGAGATTACTGTACCAAAGTCATGTATTGCTGAGGTAGTCCTAAATAAAACAGCCCATCAAAGAATCATCATATTAAAAGGTAAAGAGCATTTAAATACCTCAGAAATAGACGACTTAAAGGATGGAAAATTCATTTTAAAAAGTGGAAAATATGCTTTCAGTATTCCCCCTTAATCTTTTAGAATATAATTAATAGTCTTAGCATTAAAATCAGTACCCAAAGAATTAAAAGAACAGGGAGTTACTGTTATAGCGGTGAACTATCGCCTCCACCCTAAAGTGAAAGCTCCATGAGTTAAGTAAATAAAATAAACATAAAAAGTTCAAATAATGTATCCTGTTAAGAAAGTTCAATTTTATATATTAATTATTACGATTATTTTTTTTGTGGCTTGCCAAAAAGAAAAAAAAGATATCCCTCCAAATATCATTTATATTTTGATGGACGATTTAGGTTATGGGGACATTAATGCCTTTAATTCAAACAGTAAGATCAAGACACCACGTATTGACCAGATTGCAAAAGAAGGAATCATCTTTACTGATGCCCACACTTCATCATCTGTATGCACTCCAACTCGATACGGAATATTGACTGGTAGATATAATTGGAGAAGTAAACTCAAAAAAGGAGTTTTAAATGGGGCATCAACTGCATTGATTTCCAAAGATCGTACAACTGTTGCTTCTTTATTAAAGCATAATGGCTATAATACTGGTTTTATTGGGAAATGGCATTTGGGATGGAATTGGTCAATTTCTGATAAAATCATTAACGAAGACATTAACTCTGATCGCCATGGAATTATAAATAAAATTGATTTTTCAAAAAAAATTACTCATAGTCCAAATGATTTAGGTTTTGATTATGCCTATGGCCATTCTGGCTCATTGGATATGGCTCCTTATGTTTATGTAGAAAATGAAAGAGCTACAGCACAAATTAATCGATTTACGACTGCACCAAAACCATATTCTTGGTGGAGAAATGGACCAACTGCTTCTGATTTTGTTCATGAAGAAGTTACACCACATTTTTTCGACAAAGCTTTTAAATTCATTCGGGAGAGTGTGAAAAAAGAAAATCCTTTTTTCTTATATCTTCCACTTCCTTCTCCTCATACACCTATTCTTCCCACAAAAGAGTGGGAAGAAAAAAGTGGGCTAAACGAATACGGAGATTTTGTAATGCAATTAGATTATCATGTTGGCAAACTAGATGATTTAGTAAAAAATCTTGGAATCTCTGAAAATACAATGATTATTTTTACAAGCGATAATGGTTGTTCTCCAGAAGCAAATTTTAAACTGTTAAAAGAAAAAGGACATTATCCAAGCGGTCCATATCGTGGACATAAGGCTGATATATTTGAGGGAGGACATCGAGTACCTTTTATTATCAAATGGCCTAAAAAAATTAATGCGGGATTAGTATCAGATAAAACTGTTTGCACAACTGATTTTCTTGCAACCTGTGCGGCTATATTAAACGAAAAACTATTGGATCAGGAAGGAGTTGATAGTTTTTCAATGCTTCCATTATTTTCAGATCAAGCAAAACAAACATTTAAAAGGCAATTTACTATTCATCATTCAATCAATGGAAGTTTTGCCATAAGAAAAGGTAAATATAAATTTATTTTTTGTCCCGATTCTGGTGGCTGGAGCTCACCCAAGCCTTGGAAAAATGAAGGTAAAAATCTTCCTAAATTTCAACTTTATAACTTAAAAAATGATCCTTCAGAATCTATAAACCTTTATGGGAAGTTTCCAAAAATAGAAAATGAATTAATCTCCTCATTTAAAAGTATAGTTATTAATGGGAGAAGTACCTCTGGTGAAAAGCAAGAAAACTTTTCTAATTTTCAGTCTAATGAAAAATGGGATCCATTAACAGTTTTTGATTGATTTTTTTTCAAAGGTATAGCAATAAATCTATTTTTCTTTTGTGGATGTGCTGGTCAAATGGGGATATAACCTAATCTCCTAATCCATCTAGGGTTTTTTATGCTTAATTTATTTCAGAAACTTTAGCAGTAGATAAATCATAAGACCCATCAAAAAAAGTACTGCCAAAAACCCTTTTTGGCAGTACCTCTCTCTTAATAACTAAGCTTTATCAAAATGAATATGTGAGTATTGCATATTAATGCTATAACTTTAAAACACCTTACGGTAACAGTCTGTATTTTATCATTATCCGTTTTACTAAAAAGCTGTAATGCTGAAGACATTGATTCCTTAAATAGTCAGATTTCTGAATTGACAGAAAAAATAGAAAAAACTGAAGCTGATTTAACATCTCTGATAAATGATAACACACGGGAAGATGCTCTCTCAGACCAGATTCTTAACGCAACCATTTCAGGCTTCATTAACAGAGAGTCAAACTAAGTCTGGATTACTCGTTTTTTCCAGGCCAGTCCCAAACGACAAGATCATCGCTCCATGCGATCCCAATCGATGCGTTTTTATCAAAATCTCCTTCTCTCTCGGACATAGGCCCTGAACCATGAAAAAATATTATGTATTTA
>Ga0209711_10003005_pt1 | contig 14500 bp, 10 predicted proteins | sample ArcticOcean_MG_C_7_FD_187441 | JGI IMG/M metagenome (GOLD analysis project Ga0209711, IMG submission 187441) | Marine microbial communities from western Arctic Ocean - ArcticOcean_MG_CB11_88 (SPAdes) (version 2) | ecosystem: Environmental > Aquatic > Marine > Oceanic | place: Arctic Ocean... | reverse complement strand
GTCACAATCAAAAAAGGCTCTTAAATCATTAATGCCATATTTTAACATTGCGAGCCTATCTATTCCTATTCCAAATGCATAACCTTGGAATTCATCAGGATTTACTTTAACATTTTTTAAAACATTAGGATGAACCATTCCACAGCCTAAAACTTCAAGCCATTTATCCCCTTCACCAACTACTATTTTTCCATCTTTTATTTCATAACCAATATCAACCTCGGCTGACGGTTCTGTAAATGGAAAGTGACTTGGTCTAAATCTCATTTTTATCTTATCAACTTCAAAAAATTCTTTAATAAAGTAATTTAAACAGCCTTTTAAGTGACCCATATTTATATTTTTATCAATATGCAGTCCTTCAACTTGATGAAACATTGGAGTGTGAGTTTGATCACTATCTGATCGATATGTTCTGCCTGGCGCAATTATTTTAAAAGGTGGTTTATCATTAAGCATAGTTCTAATTTGAACTGGAGAAGTATGTGTTCTTAATAATAATTCTTTTTTTTCATCAAGGTAAAATGTGTCATGCATGTCTCTTGCTGGATGATTATCGGGTGTGTTTAATGCTGTAAAATTATTATATTCATTTTCAATATCTGGACCTTCTTCTACACTAAATCCAATTTCTGAAAAAATTGAAGAAATTTCATCTATAACTTGGGAAACTGGGTGAATCTTTCCTTGAACAAAAGGCCTCTCCGGTAAAGTTATATCTATTTTTTCTTTTTCTAGTTTTTGATTAATTTCTGTAATTTCAATATTATTAATCTTTGTTGTAATTAAATCTTGAAGCTCATCCTTTACTAAATTTAAATCTGATGCAAATTTTTTTCTCTCCTCTTCTGCTACTTTTCCAAGTTGTTTGAATTGAGAACTAATCAATCCATCTTTGCCAAATAGATCAGTTTTAATTTGATTGATTTCATTTAAGTTTAAATTATTTTCCAATTTTAAAAGAAATTCATCTTTTATTTTTTTAATATCAGGCATGCTAAGAGATTATTTCTTCACCGAAGAAAAACAATAGTGAAGATTAATTTAGTGCTGTTTGAGCTTTTAGAACGATCGTTTTAAAGGCTTCTGGGCTATCGTATGCTATTTCTGCTAATATTTTTCTATCCAATTTAATTCCACATTTCGTTAAACCGTTGATGAACTTTGAATAAGTTAATCCCTCAGACCTAACTCCTGCGTTAATTCTTTGTATCCACAAAGATTTGAATTCTCTTTTTTTAGTTCTTCGGTCTCTGTAAGCATATTGCATAGCTTTTTCCATAGCTTGCTTTGCAACTCTTATCGTATTTTTTCTTCTACCCCACTGACCTTTGACAGCCTTTAAAACTTTTTTATGTTTAGCGTGACTGGTTACACCTCTTTTTACTCTTGCCATTTTATCCTCTTAAACTGTAAGGCATGTACGATTTAACTATTTTGCTATCTTGTTTTGACATAGCAGTCGTGCCTCTTAATTTTCTAATTTGTGAATTTGTTCTTTTAATCATACCGTGTCTCTTTCCAGCTTGAGCCATCATAACTTTTCCTGTAGCTGAGATTTTAAATCTTTTTTTTGCTGAACTTTTTGTTTTTAATTTGGGCATAATTCTGCGGACTTATACAAATATTGTAATAGATTTACAACCTCTATTAAGCCTTATAAAGGCTGAATAACCATAATCATTTGCTTCCCATCAAACTTCGGGTGCAGCTCTACTTTACCTATATCTTGCATATCAAGTTTTATTTTATCCATCAATTCTCTGCCCAAATGAGAGTGCTGCAACTCTCTACCTTTAAATCTTATTGTAAATTTCACCTTATCTCCTTTTCCAATAAATTTTTTAGCATTTTTAACTTTAAAATCATAATCATGTGTTTCTGTGACAGGTCTCATTTTAATTTCTTTTAACAAAACTATTTTTTGTTTCTTTTTGGCAACATTTGCTTTTTTTTGAGCGTCATACTTAAATTTACCCATATCTATAATTTTACATACAGGTGGTTTTGCACTTGGTGCTATTTCAATTAAATCTAAACCTTGTTCCTTAGCCATTAATATAGCTTCATTGGTATTCAATATTCCTATATTATCACCATCACTTCCTATAACCTGAACTTCTGGTGCTGTAATTCTATTATTAGACTTTGGACCCTTGTCTTTTGTTCGTCTTTGAAAATAGTTTTGTTTAAAATCTGCCACTTAGTTTGAGGGTGCTTTATTTAAAGCTGAGAAAGTTTTTAAGAATAAATTTAATTCCATATTTTCTTGTTTGTTGGAGCCTAATCTTCTAATCGTTACTGAGTTACTGTCAACTTCTTTTTTACCACAAATCAATAATATTGGTATTTTTGATAAAGAATGTTCTCTAATTTTATAATTCAAATTATGGTTTTTTAAATCTACTTCAGAACACATATTTTCATTATTAATTTTTTTATTTACTTCTTTTGCGTATGTGTCGAACTCTTCTGAAATTGGAATCACAACTACTTGTAAGGGGGCCATCCAAAATGGAAATTTTCCAGCATAATTTTCTATAAGTATTCCTATAAATCTTTCCAACGAGCCGAACAATGCTCTGTGCAGCATTACTGGAATTTTTTTACCTCCATCATTATCAACAAAAGATGCGTCCAATCTTCCTGGTAAATTTAGGTCTACCTGTAAGGTTCCGCACTGCCAATCTCTACCTATAGCATCTGTTAAAACAAACTCAATTTTTGGACCATAGAATGCCCCTTCACCTTTATTAATTGTGTATTCAAGTTTTGAGGCTTTAACAGCATCTAATAAAGCTTTTTCTGCTTTGTCCCAAACATTATCATCTCCAACTCTTAAATCTGGTCTATCTGAATACTTTAAGATTACATCTTCGAATCCTAAATCTTTATAAATATCTAGAATTAAATTTGTAACAATTAAACACTCTTCTGTGATTTGATCTTCTGTGCAAAAAATATGAGCATCATCTTGAGTAAATGCTCTTACCCTTAATAATCCATGTAAAGCTCCTGAAGGTTCATATCTATGCACCTTTCCAAACTCTGATATTCTTAATGGCAGATCTCTATAGCTTTTTAACCCTTGATTAAATACTTGAATATGACCAGGACAATTCATTGGTTTGATTGCAAATATCTTTTCATCTGGAGTTTGAGAGGTATACATATGTTCTCCATATTTTTCCCAGTGACCTGATTTTTCCCAAAGAGCCCTATCTAATATTTCGGGTGTACTTACCTCTTTGTATCCAGCCTTTTCCTGTCTAGCCCTCATGTACGCAACTAGTTTTTGAAATAATTTCCATCCTTTTTCATGCCAAAAGACTGACCCTGGGCTTTCTTCTCTAAAATGAAATAAATCCATTTCTTTTCCAAGTTTTCTGTGATCTCTTTTTTCAGCTTCTTCGATTCTCTTTAAATATTCATCCAGGTCTTTTTGTGATGTCCAACTTGTTCCATAGATTCTTTGTAACATTTCATTATTAGAGTCACCTCTCCAATAAGCTCCTGATACCTTCGTTAGTTTAAAATATTTACCAATTTTTCCTGTTGAAGATAAGTGAGGTCCCTTACATAGGTCATGCCAATCACCATGAAAGTAAATAGATACATCTTCACCCTGAGGAATGCTTTCAATAATCTCAGCTTTATAAATCTCTCCCTTATTCTTAAAATGAGCTATTGCTTTATCCCTAGTCCAAACTTCTCTTGTAGTTGGAACATTTCTGTCAACAATTTCTTTCATTTTATTTTCAATTTTATTTAAGTCTTCCTCTGTAAAAGGTTCTTTTCTTGAAAAATCATAATAAAATCCATTTTCAATAATTGGACCAATAGTTACTTGAGTGCCTGGAAAAAGCTCTTGTACTGCCATAGCCGTTATATGTGCTGTATCGTGACGAACTGTCTCTAAGCTCTCTTTGTCTTTAGGGGTAAAAATTTTAACAGAACAATCTTTTTCTATAATATAACTTAAATCCTTAAGCTCATTATTAATACTAATCACAGTTGCTTGTTTTGACAGTGATTTACTTATCTTTTCTGCAACCTCTAGTCCTGTTACTTTACTTGGGAATTCAATGATGTTTCCATCTGGCAATGTAATTAATGGCATTTAATTTAATAATTTTTTATACTCTGAATATGTAGAAAAACACATTTTTTCAACATTAAATTTTTTAATTATATTTTTTCTACCTTCAATGCCTATTAATTTCAACATAGATTTATCTAAATTTAAAACTTCGATTATTTTCTTACTTAAAGATTGTACATTTCCTGACTCAAATAAAAATCCAGTTTTATTATTAACAATAGTTTCATTAGACCCTCCAATATTACTCGCTATTATTGGTTTTTCCATTGATTGCGCTTCAACTGCCACTCTACCAAAAGCTTCTGGCTCTACTGATGCTGAAACAACCAAATTTGAAACTTTATAAGCTAAAGGCATATTTGTACAATGCTTTATAAATTTTAACTGTCTTGTCAGTCTATACTGCTCCACTAATCTTTTTATTTTTTTGGTATAAATATCCCTACCTTGATCACTGCCCAAAATAACAACATAAAAAGAATTGTGACCAAGTTCTTTATTGACAAGATTTATGGCTTCAATAAATAATTCTTGCCCTTTCCATTTAGTTAGTCTCCCTGGCATTAAAATAATTTTTTTATTTTTATTTACTCCCCAATCTTCCAGGAGTTTAGTTTCCTCTTTTTCTAATATTGTTGAGGGATCAAAATAATCAACATTAATACCCCTAAAAATTACTAAAAATTTTTTTTTTAAACTCATATATTTAGAATAATTATAATTAATGTGCAAAAAAATAAAATTTGATCCCGCAATTATTAAATTAGACCTAACCATTATTGAGTTGTAGAATTTTTTTATTGAATTTTTAAAATTATAAGTTCCATGAAATGTTGTAACAAATTTTCTTCTAGTGAGTTTAGTTGCTATCAAACAAGACCATGCTGGTGCACGGCTTCTTGCGTGAACAACAGATATATCATGGTATAAAATTATAAAAACTAAGGCTATTGCATTAAATAATATCAAAATTGGATTCTTGCTTTGCACTGGAAGTCTAATCAATTTTACTTTTTTTGTGTTAATAAACTTTAGTAATTTTCCACCACTAGTAACGATGAAAGAAGGACAGCCATTTTCTGGCAGATAATGTGCAAGATCAAAACAGCCTGTTTCCGCACCACCGTATCCAAGCTTGGGAATCACTTGTAAAACTTTTAATTTAGAAGACATTTGATACAACTCTATATTAAGAATTAAGTCTAATAAACTGATATGAATAAATTTAAATACCTCAAAATCTCAAAAAACAAAAAAATCAGATATTTAGGCGTCAATTCTCCTGGTGATCTATATATTATTTTTCTGCATGGCTTCATGTCCAATATGGAAGGTGAGAAACCTAAAGCCATTTTAAAATATGCAAAAAAAAATAAACTTGGCTTTCTTGCTCTTGAATATTCTGGTCATGGTAAATCCAGTGGCAAATTTATAAAAGGAAATATTAGTAAATGGTCTAAAGAAGTGGAAATAACGATAAAAAGAGTGGTTAAAAAAAATGAATTTATTTTAGTAGGCTCAAGTATGGGTGCCTGGTTATCTCTTAACCAGTTCAGGTATTTTAAAAATCAAATTAAAGGATTTTTAGGAATTGGTTCTGCCCCAGAATTTTTACAGAATTTAATGTGGAATAAATTTACTAAAAAAACAAAAAGTGAAATCATTAAAAAGGGAATCTATAATTTAAAACATGGTAATTATGAATATCAAATTACCCATCAGTTAATAAAAGATGGGAGGAAAAATAAGATTTTGAATAAAAAAATTAAACAAGAAATAAATGTTACTATGATTCATGGAGGTAAGGATGAAGTTGTGCCACAAAACTACTCCAAAAAAGTTCTAAAAATATTTACTAAAGCAAAAAAAAAATTAGTAATTATTAAAAATGGTGACCATAGCATTTCAGGTAAGCAGGGCCTCAAAAGAATAGAAATAGAACTACATAAAATTGTCTCTAATATAATTTAAGCCTTCTATATAACTTGGAAAAATTAAATTATAATTAAAATAATTTTTTACTTTTTTATTACTAACTTTTTTAGACTCATTGTAAAAATTATTTAACATCTCACTTTTAATATCATCAACTTCAATATTTTCTATATTTAGCATTTTTGCTCCAAATAAAGTAATTTCTTTAGATGAAGCGGGTTTATCATCAGATAGATTGTATATTTCTCCAGATTTAAATTTAGATAAAGATTTAAATAATATATTTGAAATATCATCCACATGAATTCTTGAAAAGTAATGATTTTTTTTGTTAACTAATTTTACATCACCTGATTTTAGACGAACTAAAATATTTTTTTCATTGGAATAAATCCCCGATAACCTAAATATCTGGACTGGTAATTTATTATTTTTTTCTAAAGAAACCCATGAGTTTTCTGCTTTTAGTCTTGCAACACCCTTATTTGTGATTGGATCTTTTTTGCTATTTTCATTAACCCATTCACCCTTATGATCACCATAGACACTGGTAGCAGATAAATAAGTTATCCATTTTACTTTAGAGTTTTTTAAAAATTTAGAAAAATTTTTTACAACTAAGTCTTCTTGATTTTCTGGTGGTATTGAAACCAAAATATGATCTGCTTCTTTTAATCTTACTACTAGGTTATGATCAAATTTTTCACTGTTAAATGAATAACTATTATAATTAATACCCTTAAAGGTCTTTTTTGAAGATTCACTTCTAGATGTTGTTGATAGGTTAATATTGTATTTTTCAATACTTAGTTTCTTTATAAAATTTTTTGCTACTTGACCGAAACCAAAACAAAAAATATTTATCTTCTTCATTTTAACTTACATCTTTTATAATAGTGTTTAAGCTTATAGGGTTTTTTAGTTTATCTATCATTTCTTTTGGACAAACCTGGATAAAATTATAAATTTCTTTATCAAAATTTTCTATTATTTTTTTAGAGAAGTTTGATTTTGTCTCTTCATAATGCTCTTGGACTAAATTTTGTAAATAAGTTATCCAATAATCTGTTTCTGGAGTTTGCCATACTACAGTTTCTGGATTTACTTTTTTTTCGAATTTTTTGTTTATGTCGTAAATAAACGCCATTCCACCTGTCATTCCAGCTCCAAAATTATCGCCTACTTCTCCCAAAACCACAACTGTACCACCAGTCATATATTCACAAGCATTTGAGTCACAGCCTTCGATAACTGAAATTGATCCAGAGTTTCTCACTGCATATCTTTCCCCTGCTTGACCTGCTGCAAATAATTTTCCAGATGTTGCTCCATATAAAACTGTATTTCCAATTATTGTATTTTCTTGTGAAATTAAATTACTTTCATCTGGAAGTTTAACTACCACAGTTGCACCTGACAAACCTTTACCAACATAATCATTAGCATCACCTTTTAAAATAAGTTTTAAGCCTTTTATTCCAAATGCGCCAAAAGATTGTCCCGCTGACCCCTTGAATTTAAGAGATAAAAAGTTATCTCCTAATTGCTCAGAGCCATATTTCTCATAAAGATGATTAGAAATTCTTGTACCAACAGTTCTGTGAATATTTTTAATAATATACTCTTTTTCAATGATTTTTACTTTTCCAATTTGATCTTTTATTTCAGGTAAAATTTCTTGATCTAAAGTATCTGGAACAGAATTTATTTTTGGAACTTTGCAGTATCTTGTATTTTCTCCAGGATCTGTTTGAACAAACAAAGGATTTAAATCTAAATCATCTAAGTTTGGTGAAGCTTTACTCACTTGTCTTAATAAATCAGTTCTACCAATTATCTCATTCATAGATTTAAAACCTATCTGAGCTAGAATTTCTCTCACCTCTTCTGCAATAAATTTAAATAAGTTAACTACTTTTTCTGGTGTACCAGAAAATTTTTCTCTTAATTTTTCATCTTGAGTACAAACTCCAACTGGACACGTGTTTGAATGACACTGTCTAACCATTATACACCCCATAGCTACTAATGCAGTCGTTGCTACTCCATATTCCTCAGCACCCATCATGGCTGCAATAACAACGTCTCTTCCTGTTTTAATTCCTCCATCAGTTCTTAGAGTAACTTTATGTCTCAAATTATTTAAAGTTAAAACTTGGTTGGCTTCAGTCAAACCCATCTCCCAAGGTATCCCAACATATTTAACACTTGTTTGTGGTGTTGCTCCTGTTCCTCCATTATGTCCAGAAATCAAAATTATATCTGCTTTAGCTTTAGCTACACCAGCCGCAATTGTTCCTATGCCAGATGATGCTACTAATTTTACCCCCACTCTTGCTTTTGGATTTGCTTGCTTAAGATCGTAAATTAATTGTGCCAAATCCTCAATGGAATAAATATCATGATGAGGTGGTGGTGAAATTAGAGTTACACCTGGTGTTGAATGTCTTAACTTAGCAATTTCTTCTGTAACTTTAAACCCTGGTAACTGACCACCTTCACCGGGCTTTGCACCTTGTGCAATTTTGATCTCTATTTCATTGCAATTATTAAGGTATTTGAGCGTTACTCCAAATCTTGCTGAAGCTATTTGTTTAACTCTAGAGTTAGCACTGTCTCCATTTTTCATCTTAGTAAATCTTTTTTCATCTTCTCCACCCTCACCACTACAAGAGGCTCCTTTAATTCTATTCATTCCTATGGCTAAAGTTTCGTGCGCTTCTTTCGATAGTGCACCGTGAGACATACTTCCACTTCCAAATCTTGTTAAAATATTTTCAATTGGTTCAACTTCTGTAATATCTAAAGAAGGATTTAAATTTTTTTCTCTAAATCCAATCAAATCTCTAAGGTGTATTGGTGGAAGATTATAAATACCTTTTGCATATTTCTTATAAGCTTCAAAAGAATTTGATGAAACAGCACTCTGTAAAAGATGAATGAACTTACCTTGATATTGATGTACTTCACCATCTTTTCTGTACCTGTAAATTCCCCCAATCGGTAAAACTGTATCTGTACCTTCAAATGCTTCTTTGTGAATAGTTCTTAATTTTTTTTCTATCCCATTTAAGCCTATACCTGAAATTTTTGATAAAATTCCTGGAAAATATTCTGATGCTACTGTTCTACTCAGGCCAACTGTTTCAAAATTACATCCACCTCTATAAGAACTTATGACGGAAATTCCCATTTTTGACATTATTTTTAAAAGACCATAATTTACTGACTGTACATACCTCTCTATACACTCATCGTACCCAAACTTTCCAAATAACTTCTTTTCAAACCTCTGGTATAAGCTATCTAATGCTAAATAGGGATTAACTGTTGTAGCCCCAACACCTATTAGTGTTGCAAATGAATGTGTATCTAATGCTTCTCCAGTTTGAGCATTAATTGAAGCATAGCCTCTTAGTTTTTTTTTAATGAGATATGTGTTTATTGCACCAACACTTAAAAGCATTGGAATGGGCAATCTTTCTTCAGAAGTATTTTTATCACTTAAGACTAATTGAGTTAGACCCTGCCTAACTGCAATTTCAGAATCTTTTTTAATTCTTTCAATAGAGGTTTCAAGATCTTCACTTTTATCAAAAGTGCAGTCAATAATTATTGATTTTTGACCAAAAAAATTAATGAATTTTTCTAACTGAGAGTTCGATAGAATGGGGCTATCTAAAACATATATATTTTCTTCTGTTAAATTGCTAAAATCTAAAATATTTCCAAGGTTACCAAAACGAGTTTTTAAACTCATAACCTTGTTTTCTCTTAAGGAATCAATTGGTGGGTTTGTAACTTGACTAAAATTTTGCCTAAAGAAGTGATAAAGCGGCCTATAACGGTCAGATAACACCGCAAGTGGAGTATCGTCACCCATTGAACCAATAGCTTCTTTCGCATCCTCTGCCATAGGATGCAGAATAAGCTCTAAATCTTCTAAACTATAACCAAAAGTATGCTGTCTCTTTTTGAGTTCATCGCCTGAAAAAGTAAATTTTTCATTTCTTATTGGGAATTTTTTTTCTAAATCGATTATTTGATTATTAAAATGTTTAAATTCTTTTGCCAGATAGTCTTTTATCTCAATATTAGAAAATACCTTACCTTTTGCTATTCTTACTCCAAGAATTTCTCCAGGTCCTAACCTTCCCTTTTTAAGAATTTGTTTTTCATCAATTTCAACCATTCCTATTTCTGACCCAGCACATAATATTTTATCTTTTGAAATAGTATATCTCATTGGGCGCAACCCATTTCTATCAGCAGCTACTATAGCCCATTCATTATCAGTGGCTGCAATAGCAGCTGGTCCATCCCATGGCTCCATTGTGCTATTTAAAAAATTAAATAATTGTTGGTGATCTTTTGATAATGTTTGACTTTTTTTAGACCAGGCATCTGGAATTAGCATTAATTTTGCAAGAGGTGCTGATTGGCCAGAAATATTCAGAAGTTCAAAAACACTATCTAATGCAGCAGAGTCCGATGATCCAGGTTGTATAACCGGTTTTAAATTTTCCATATTATCAAATAAGGGGCTGTCCATTTCTTGCTCATGAACTTTCATCCAGTTTTTATTTCCCTTTAGCGTATTTATTTCCCCATTATGTGCTAATGCTCTAAAAGGCTGGGCCAGATCCCAGCTTGGTGCTGTATTTGTTGAAAATCTTTGATGGAATATTGCAAAACGAGATATAAATCTCTCATCTTTTAAATCTAAATAAAAATCTGCGATGGACTCTGCCAAAAACATTCCCTTATAAATAACTGACTTAGAACTTAGTGAACAAATATAAAAACCTTCTATTGCATTTTTAATTGCTTCTTTTTCAATTTTTCTTCTGGATTCATAAATTTTTCTTTCTAACTCTTTTTCTGTTAAATCTTTATTATTGTGCTTGAATAATACTTGTGTAATTTCTGGTCTCGTAAGATTTGCTTTTTTACCTAAAACTTTTGGATTTACAGGAACCTGCCTCCATCCATAAATACTGAAACTACTTTTTGTGAGCTCACTTTCAACCAAAGTTCTTGCATTTTCTTGTGCTTGATAATTATTTCTTGGTAAAAAAATCATACCCACACATATTTCTGAGCCATCATGATCGTGCCCAGTAAGTTCAATTTTTTCAGCAAAAAAATCTGAAGGTATTTCTAAATGAATTCCCGCGCCATCACCTGTTTTTCCATCAGCATCAACCGCTCCTCTATGCCAAACTGCTTTTAAAGCATTAATTCCATACTCTACTACTTTTCTTGATTTTTTACCCTCTGTAGACGCAATTAATCCTACTCCACAAGCATCATGCTCCATTTCTTTTGAATAAACATGACCATCTTCAAGAATTTTAAGGTTTTTTTTATAATTTTTCATCAAGCAACCTTTTCTTTACTAAGCTCCTTGTTTTCTAAAAAACTTTTTATTGATATTGCTACGTCTCTTCCATCTTTTATAGCCCAAACAACTAAAGATGCTCCCCTAATAATATCTCCTGCAGCAAAAACACCTGGTAAATTTGTTTCCATTGTATCAAAATCTGTTTTTAATGTTCCCCACTTAGTCACTTGTAAATCTTCTGATCCAAATAATTTTGGTAAATTTTCAGGGTCAAACCCAAGAGCTTTAATTACTATGTCTGCTTTAATATTAAAGTGAGAATTATTCTGAATTTCTGGTTTACGTCTACCACTATCATCTGGTTCGCCAAGTTTGATTTTATCTACCATCAAACCTTCAACTTTGTTTGTTCCAATGAATTCTTTGGGACTAGATAGCCATACAAACTCTACTCCTTCTTCTTCTGCATTAGCTACTTCTCTAGCAGATCCAGGCATATTTTCTTTATCTCTTCTGTACAGGCACTTCACTGACTTTGCTTTTTGTCTGATTGAGGTTCTAACACAGTCCATCGCTGTATCACCTCCTCCGATTACAACAATATTTTTTCCTTCAGCATTTAAAGTTCCATCATCAAATAATTCTACCTTATCTCCTAGTCCTTTTTTATTTGAAGCCGTTAAAAATTCCATTGCTGGGAAAATATTTCCTAAATCTTTTCCTGGTAGATCTATTTCACGCGCTTTGTAAACTCCTGTTGCTATTAATAGAGCATCATGTTTTTTTCTTAACTGCTCTAAAGTAGCATCCTTTCCAACTTCAAAGTTTTGAACAAATTTAATTCCACCCTCTTCTAGTAATTTAGTTCTTCTTTCTACAACAAATTTTTCTAACTTAAAATTTGGAATCCCATAAATCATTAAACCACCAGCTCTATCATATCGGTCATATACTGTGATTTGATACCCTAACTCACGAAGTTGTTCCGCTGCAGCTAGTCCTGCAGGACCTGCTCCTATAATTCCAATATTTTGATTTTTTTCGTTTTTAACTTTTATAGGCTTTACCCAACCTTGTTCCCACGCATTATCAGTAATATATTTCTCAACTGAACCTATGGTTACCGTTCCATGTCCTGATTGTTCAATTACACAATTTCCTTCACACAATCTATCTTGCGGGCATATTCTTCCACATACTTCTGGCATGTTGTTTGTGCTTTGTGATAATTCGTATGCTTCTTTTAACCTTCCTTCCGCAGTTAATTTTAACCAATCAGGAATATTGTTACTTAATGGACAATGTACTTGACAAAAAGGAACTCCACATTGAGAACATCTACTAGATTGTTCGCTAGCCTTATCATTAATAAATTCTTTATAAATTTCATTAAAATCTTCTTTTCTATTACCAACTTCTCTTTTAGGTGGAGTTTGTTGACCTATTTTAACAAATTTAAGCATTTTTTCTGACATATTTACCCTTAAATTAATAAAGCATATATTATGTTTTTTGTTAATAAAAGATAAACAAGGTCAATATATATGACCCTAAATTCACAATAAATCCTTTTAAATGTGAATATTATAACTTATGCATACCTAGTATGCTAAAATGGAATTCTTTAAATTATAAAATTTTTAAGTTACGAAGATTTAAATGCTCTCAAATATTATCGAAATTATAATCTTATCAATAGTCCAGGGTATATCAGAATTTTTGCCCATTAGCTCTTCTGCTCATTTGAATATCGTTGAAATAATTTTTGAATTTAATTCTAACTCATTAATGATTGATGTTAGTCTTCACCTTGGTTCTCTGCTGGCAATCATCTTTTATTTCAGAAAAGAATTACTAGACCTTAAAAATAATCAAAAATTATTATCTTTAATAATTATTGGCTCTATACCAATTGTAATAGCTGGTTATATAATCAGCATAACGGGTCTAATAAATCTATTAGAAAACAATTTAGAAATAATTGCTTGGACAACATTAATTTTTGGAATTGTTTTATATTTAGCAGACAAAAGTAAGTTTGATAAAAAAATATCTTCTGACTTAAACTTTAAAACAATACTATATATTGGTTTATTTCAAATACTTGCTTTAATACCTGGCGTAAGTAGAGCAGGAATTACAATCACTGCTGCAAGATTTTTTAAATTTAACAGATTTGATTCAAGTAAAATTTCCTTTTTATTAGCCATACCTGCTGTAGGTGGAGCAAGTCTACTTCAGTTAAAAAATGTAATTGATCAAAGTTTTGAACTTAATTATCTTATATTAATATCAATAACTCTTTCTTTTTTATTTTCTTATTTTACAGTTAAATATTTTCTAGAGTATGTAAACAAATTTTCTTTAAATGTTTTTATAATTTATAGAATTATTATTTCAATAATTTTATTTATAATAATATATAACTAATTTTTTTTTAATATTGGTGCCAATTGAGAAAATAAAACTCCAAATAAAATAAATAAGCATCCAAATAAATTGTTTATATCTAAAATTTGATTTAATAAAATCCAAGCAGCAATTGTTGCAAAAACTCCCTCTAAAGAAAATATTATGGCTGATGGAGCGGGGGAGATATTTTTTTGTGCATATATTTGTAAAACAAAAGCAAAACCTCCAGATAAAACTCCTGCGTATAAAATTTGTATCTTTTCTTTAAGAATATTTGACCAAATAAAGTCTTCAAAAATTAATCCTATAACTAGAGATAAAACAGCAACAATTAAAGTTTGAATTGCACCAATTGTTAGTGGTAGATTGTAGTTCTTAATAATTTTACCAGTAAAAATAATATGTGTACTCCAGAAAAAGGCTCCCATTATTACAAGTGCATCTCCAATTCTAACTGTAGCACTATAAAAATTAGTTAATAAATAACCTCCCATCACGCAGAGAAAAACTGATGGCCATATACTCCAATGAATTGGCTTTTTATAAATAAGAAAAATTATGAATGGGACCATTGGCACATAAAAAATAGTGAAAAAAGCTGCATTAGCAACATCTGTGTAGAGTAGAGCAACTTGCTGTAAGGCTGATCCTAAAAATAAGGATAGGCCTATTAAAATTATTAAGTTAATGAATGTTTTTTCACCTTT
>Ga0209711_10003002_pt1 | contig 14513 bp, 15 predicted proteins | sample ArcticOcean_MG_C_7_FD_187441 | JGI IMG/M metagenome (GOLD analysis project Ga0209711, IMG submission 187441) | Marine microbial communities from western Arctic Ocean - ArcticOcean_MG_CB11_88 (SPAdes) (version 2) | ecosystem: Environmental > Aquatic > Marine > Oceanic | place: Arctic Ocean... | reverse complement strand
CATGCCACGCGAAGCGGCTTCATCGCGGCATGATTTCACGGCGAGCATGATGCTCTCCGTGCCGCCGGAGGTCATGTTCCCCGTGCCGGACTCGGGGCCATTCATGAGGTCGATCGCCATGGCGATGACCTCGGTTTCCATTTTCCTAAGGCTTGGGAAGGCCGCGAGGCCTAACGCGTTCTCTGATTGGTAGAGAGCGTAAGCATCCTTGGCGACCTTCAGAACATCATCGCCGGGGTGAAAGACATAGACGGCGCTCTTCTTATTGCGCCAATCAATGTCATTCGCCCCGAGCCCGACCAGGCGCTCGCGGAGCGCATCCCAAGGTTCTCCAGCTTTAGGGAGTTGCTTGCTCATGCCCGTGGCCTCAGTGAGTAGGGTGAAGGTGCTTATTGTGGAGCTAACGCTTCGACTAACACAATGCCTGAAGCAGGAGCCTACGGGATCAGGCTCTTGACCGACGCCGGCATGTCCTGGGCGACCCGAACGATCGGGATCCCCGTCTGAACAGCCTGATCCATCTCGACGACGGCCCGCGGCAGATCTTCGAAGGCGTAGATCTCGTGATGGATCGTCGGTTTGAAGACGCTGCCGTAGAGCTCGGTTGCCGCTTCGATGCCTGTGGGCGTTTCGTAGTGCGTGTGGTCAAGCGTGATCTGCTTGGCCGAAGCGCCCGCCGAGTTGTACGTAACGTGGGTGCCGAGCTGCCAGCCGGCGGACACGTTCACGCCCATGCGTGCAGCCGCCATGATGCCGGCGTCGAAGCAGGGCCCGCGGAGCAGGTCGCATACGATGTGCATGCCAGTTCCGCCGGTCAGCTTCTTTACTTCTCGGCCGAAGCCCTTCATGTCATCTCGGGTCGCGAAGCGGTTGTAGGCCTTCTGGTCGATGCCGATGATGCCCTGCTTTTCAAGAGCGGCGCGGCGTTCTGGCGAACCGGAGCAGAAGAACGCGTTATGTCCGCGATGCTTGGCGAGCATGAGGAAGAGTTCGCTCACGCCGCCGCCGAACGCGAGTACGTTCATGGTGGAGAGTTTTTCGTTCGGTAGCTTGACGCGCAAGATGCCTTCGGCACGTCGCCACATGTGATAGGCGGTCGGCGCGCGCAGGGGCAGCGCCGCGATTTCCCAGAGATTCAGGCCGCAGTCGAGGGGCGCCTGCACGAGTTGCCAATCGCCTACGACGCATTCCTCGGCGTACCAGCCGACCGAGTCGGGCTGGTCGTATGCCCAGATGCGGAGCGGGTAGCCGTATTCGTCGGGCTCGCCGTTGCAGTGGGTGATGACGATGTCGCCGACCTTGAACTTGGTGACTTCGCCACCGACTTCCGTCACTTCGCCTACGGCGGAGTTTCCGGGATAGATCTTGCCACCGCGGAGGTCCGCGATGTTGACCGTATCCGCCGTCGCGGCATGGGTCAGGTTGTGTTCCGCGGAGACGGCGAGGGTGCGGAACTTTACGTCCCGGGGGCCGACGTCTGGGAGGGTAAGTTCGTCGAGTGAGATCACGTTGGCGATATTGATGGAGTGGACATCATCGTTTACGCGAGCGCGTTCGGTCGCGATGGCGTCGGCGGTGATGGCAAAAGCGCGGGTCATCTGGTCTTCCTCTTCTGCAGCTCAACTGAGCGGTGGCAAGCTGGACAGTGTTCTGTGCTGATCGTGAACCCGCACAAGCGAGCGTCGCGTCGCAGACCCAACCCGGCGTGGCCGGTGGGCGCGCGAGGATAGCTGGCGGCTCTTGAATGCGCCGCGGCACGGGAATCGGCAGCGATGACGCAGGTTCAGCCAGCTTTTTACCCATGATGGGCGAATCCTTGCCGTCGCGATCGTGACCATGATCTGTTGGGCCACACGTTCGAGCTGTGGCGTGGCTCGGGCTGGTACCGCGCTTGCAATAGATAAGAGTGGGAATGGGGGTGTTGTTTTGAAGCCGAGGGATTGGCGGAAAATGATGCTCAAGCGAATTACAAACGGACTCTTCAGCATCGCCTTGGGACTGGGACTCTTGGGAGTCGTCCCGGTGAGCGCCGAGCCGCTAGACGTAAATGACCCTACGCCGAGATGGATCGAAGTTCGCTTCGAGATCTCGCCCGAGGAAGAGCCTGGCAGCCTGGACCGGCACTGGAGCGCGCCCCGACGCGCCCGGGTCGAACTCGGCTCCTCGGCCGCCGTCCTGCGCATCGAAATCCCCGCCGTCGAAATCGAAGCCCAGTTCCGGTCCACGGGGGCTGACACGATCCCCGGCAGCTTTACCAAGTTCATTTGGGTGTTGGACCCCGTCACGGGCCATGTCCTCGCGGCGGAGGTGAGCGGCGAAGTGCGCGAAGAACTCAGCCTGGGACCGTTTCGTGCCTACGCCCAGGTGGAAATCTCCGTCGAAATGAACACCGCTCGAGTCGTCGGGTACCTACCGAACCAAGGAATCTTTGGGGTGAAGACCAATCGACTCTGTAAACCCGGAATAGATGAGGGCCAATGCGTGGCCGTAGCCCCGATTCGCTTCGATCCGACCCGCGGATACGTGAATGCGGTCGGAATGGTGCGTGCGGCGAGTCCCTTGGCAGAAATTCGGGCATTTTCGCCCCTCGGCGAGGTCGAATTCAGCGAGCGACCCAATTGGATCCCGGACGAAGTTGTTTCAGGCCCTTCGCGACGTGAAGCGTTATGCTCCCAGACGTTCGAACGGTCGTGTCCGGCCGATCTCGGGGGGGAATTATGAACATCGACCTAGGCCAGTCCACGTCGCGCCGAATCGCGCACTCGGGCCGCGTCCTTGTTTCTATCTGTGCAGTCCTGCTCTTCTTGGCGGCGAGCGTCGTCCAAGCCCAAGAGCGCGCACACCAAATCACGTGGTCGCATGCGTTTCCGTCTGATGTGCGGAACTTCGTTGTGCTGATTTCGCCGGAAGAGGGCAACGCCAGCCTCGCGCGCGAAGTAGACGTCGGAAAGCCGACCGGAACGGATGTTGGGGCGAGCAGCCTCTACACTGCGCTCGTAGGCTTCAGCCCCAACGAATTTCTCGCCGTGGCTGCTGTCGGGCATGACGAGCAGATGAGCTTGCCCTCGGGCTGGGGTGCGATGCCGCCGACGCGTCCTGGGCAGCCTAACTTGATCGGGCAATAACATCCGCGTTTCGCGGATGAGCGCCTAAGCGCAGGATGTCCATCAATACGCCTAGCATGGCTGCTGCGAAAGCGTCGGTACGAGAGGAATCGCCTATCGGTTCCTCTGTGGTTTCTCTTATCGCTTCTCTCGTCGCTTCTCTCGTCTTTTGTTTGCCGGGTTTTCAGTCACGTAATCGATCCGTTAGGCGGAGGCGTTGGCTTACACTTGCGCTTGCGCTCGTCTTGATTGCCGTTCTGCCGAGTTGTGGAGGGCGACGTCCGGGGGGGCCCGGCGTCATTCATCATGTAGAGAAGGGCGAAAATCTCTACCGCATAGGTCTTCGCTACAAGGTGCCCGCGAAAGAGATCGCAAAGGCGAACGGCATCCGGGACGTTACGCAGCTTCGCCCCGGCCAACGGCTATATATCCCCGGCGCCCGCAAGCGGCTTCAGGCGAGCGCACGCGCTGCAATCCGTGGCGACTCGCCGGGCCGTCCGAGCGGCGATAGCAAAGAGGCTCGGCGCCGCGCCCGCGAGACCGCGCGCATCCAAACCTCCCTCCGATTCGCATGGCCCGTGCGCGGACGTTTGAGCTCGCGCTTTGGCATGCGTGGAGGTAAGCCGCATGAAGGGTTGGACATTGCGGCCAAGCGAGGCACGCCGATCTTCGCGGCGGAGTCAGGCCGGGTGATTCAGAGCGGCCGCATGAGCGGCTACGGCAAGGTTGTCGTGGTTAAGCATTCGGGCCGCTTCCGAACGCTTTACGCTCACGCGAGCAAGCTGCTCGTGCGGAAGGGCGAGTTCGTGGAGCGTGGGCAGAAGATTGCCGAGGTGGGCACGACCGGGCGATCGACGGGGCCGCATCTGCACTTCGAAATCCGGCGGGCAGAGACGCCGCAGAACCCGATTTCGTATTTGCCTAAGCGTGGGTAGGTAAGGCTTGTTGCTCGATGGATCGGTGGTTGACTGGTTGATGGCTCGATCAGAGAAGATTTAGCGGGCACTGGCGTCGAGTGGGACCGCTGGGCGTTAGCGCTGGGCGAGTCTGCCAGGCGGTTGGCGAACCAAGGCTCGCGATTAGGGTGGCCGTCGAGGGAGCACGCCGGCGTGCTCTGCTACTGTTACATCCGTGTTGATTTTGCGCGGCCTTTACGGCCAGCGCGACAACCGCAGCCCATCCCGCGCCCCCGTAGCTCAGAGGATAGAGCATCGGTTTCCTAAACCGTGTGTCGCAGGTTCGAGTCCTGCCGGGGGCGCCAGGAAGGTCCGTGGAATCAGGGGCTTGGGACGGAGCGGTCGATCGCCCGCGAGGCTCAGGGGCTTCGTCGGTGCTTCCTAAAGCGGGTTCCGCTCGCCGGTTGGTACTCGAATCTGGTGTTGTCGCCGATTTAACGGGAGCTCACTCTAAGCCGGAGCGGACGCAACCCGAGCTGACAAGGTCTTGTGGCTCATATTAGGTGTGTGAGCGTGTCTCGCCGGACTCTGGCGCGGCCTCGTTGAGAAATGAAGGCACGTCGAGGAGCCCGAGTTCCTCGGCCATTGCCGGACCGCGCATACACGGCTGTGCCTTCCATTTGTCGCTCGGGTCGTTGTCTGCGAGCCAGGCGATAACTGCAGCGATGCTCGATGCCGGCGTCGGTGTGAATTTCCCGAGAACCTTCTCGTCGATGCCGTTCGCCTTCATCAACTCCGTCAAGACCATGCCGGGCTCGATGTTGAGGACGCGAAGACCTGAATCGGGATACTCCACGCGCAATGCGCCCGCCATGCGTTGGAGGGCGGCCTTCGAGGCGGGATAGGCGAAGCCCCACCCGCCCTGGTCGGCAGGCGCCGGCGGATCGATGAAAGCCGTCCCGGAAAGCATGTTAAGGATGGTTCCGCTGCTCTGCTCGAGCATCGTCGGGAGGAAACGCTGGACCAGCGCGAGCGGTGTCAGAACATTGCCCTGGTAGATCGCGCGCAGTTGGTCTGGCGTCACCTCAAGCACGCGTTCCTGAACACCCGCGCCCTGATAGATGGCGTTGTTGAATAGCAGGTCAATTCGACCGAACTCATCGAGTGCGGACTGGGCAGCCTTGTCGATGGCCTCGGGATCCAATATGTCCGCCTGAAGACAAAGTGCCTTGCCGCCCTCGGCCTCGACCGCCGCAGCGGTTGCACGCAGGCTGCCGGGTAGCGGCGCGACTTTGCCCACGTGGTCGTACGCCTCACCGGCGCCGAGGGTCCGCGCGGTGATCGCGACGTCGAATCCGGCTCGAGCGAGAGCGACGGCGGATTCGGCCCCGATCCCTCGACTTGCACCACTTACGAAAGCAACCCTGCGGTCCATGGGATCTCCTTTGGATGTGCGGCATCCACGCGAGGCGTGTAGCGCTAGATGTTCGGAACGTAGTGGCCGGTGATGAGCGGTAGATCCGCGTAGGTCCGGATTCCTGCGGCGGCTTCGCAAACGGTCGGAATCGCCGACACGAGCGGCATGGACGTCACCGTATTCGACATGTCGATGTAATCCTCGATGCGCTCTGCATTCTGGGGACTGAAGGTGACCCGTGTCTGCACGTTCGGATTGCCCTCGACCTTCATCGTGTAGCCGTGATGAATCGGCCACTCGGGCTCGAGGCCCTTTCCGGCGACCCAGCACACGTCGAGCTCGAGCACCGCGTCCTCTTGGCCGGCGGTGAAAGCTTGCCACGTGTTCTTCTGACCCGCGATCGTGCCCGCCTTCATCTCGAACCCGTAGAATTCTCGATCTTCGGGCGTGATCGCCCATTCGAGGCTGGATCGACGTTCCGAGATCGGCACCCTGAGCATGGCCGCCATTACGTCGAGGCATTCCTCGTAGAAGCCGAGGACCTCGCGGCTTGTCTGCTCCCACTTCGGGTCAGGCTTCTGTCCCCAACCTAGATTCTCATAGTTGCTGATTGCGTGATAGCTGGAGAGATCGACGGACTCGAGGAACTGCACGCGCCGAAAATTCTGGCTGACGCTCGCCATATTGGCCGCAATGTAGTTTGCGAAGCCGGGAAAGATCCCGGAGCCGAAGAGGCTCGCTCCCCCGGCCTGTGCGGCGGCTTCTACTCGCGCGCGGGCAGTTTCGCCCGCCGCGCGCATGTTAGTGAGGTTGCTCGATACGACGTTGACTCCTCCTTCGAGAAGGCGACAGAGCACGTCGACGCTCGCGAGTTGATGCGGCGTGTAGCAGACGCAATCGGCGCCGAGAGCAAGCAGGGCGTCGATGTCGTTCGTGGCCTGGATCCCGAGCCGGCCGATTCCGCATAGCTCGCCAACGTCTTGTCCGTCCTTCTCGGGACTCCACGCATAGGCGCCCACCAATTCTAGTTCGGGATGGCTTAGAATTCCCTTCACGGCCTCGCGACCCACGAAGCCCGTCGTCCATTGAATGACTTTGTACGTCAAGTTAGCTCTCCTTTGATTCGCAATTTTGCGATCCGCCACGACTGGGTGAGGGCGACCTCCCCGCAGCAGCTCATCGCGTTCGCTTCAGAACAATATCCACAACTATGACATAGTAAATACGATGGTTTGAGTCGTGGCTTCGACAGGAATTGAGAAAGTATGCCCATAGCGATCCGAGCCCTCTCTCACATCGTACTGCCCGTCGCCGATCTCGATGCGGCACTCGCCTTTTACCACGATCTACTGGGCCTCGAGGTGGTGGTACGGCTCGATCCCGACGACTCGGGCCCCGATGGAAGTATCGCGGCGGGGCTCAATATCGCCGGCATGCTGTTACCCGGCGGCACGATGCTCGAGCTCGTTGAGGGGATGCATGAGCCCCGTGCTGGCTCGACGGTTGTCGCGCTCAATGTGGCTGACGTGAAGGCCGCACATCTTGAAGTGGAGGCCGCCGGCGTGACCCCGACCATGCCACCCACCGAAGTCACACCGGGCATCACGATGATGTTCCTGACGGATCCGGACGGGCGAACCGTCGAGCTCGTCGAGTTCGCGAGCGGTGCCAGCAGCAACTACGCAAACCTCAACGCAGCGTCCGCGAGCTAGGAATCGGAGATCCCCAAGGACGAACTGCGACGGACAACCGAACGCCTAGCAATTCAGCGCTTGATCGACGTTTACGCCCAGCTTCTCCACTAAGGAGGGGACCCTACTACTCTCGGTCACGATCGGTGGAGCCGCACAGGACAAAGACTGGATGTCCGTTTCAGCAGAGGCGACGATGCTGGTTTCCGTGAGTCATTCTCGGACTGGAAGCAGACGCGCCCTTCTACGTTTATGCTGGAGCGCCTCACTCGACCACCTCGACGACCGCTCAGTGTCGACCCGCGGAACAACCTGCTCACGTGTGGCCTGAGCTGAGAAGCGGCGCAAGGCAATCGCGAGCTTCGAGAATCGGATCGACGTGGCTGCGAGCGGCCTCGGAGAGTGCCGCGTATCCGGCCCGTAGTCCCTCTAGGCAGCGGCGCTGGTACTTGAAGGGGGCGCCCTCGTAGGCGAGTCCGTGTGCCTCGATCCGAACGCGCTCGGCGCCCGACTCGAGCGCGGCTTCGTTGGCCAGGAGAAACGGCAGATAGGCCTCGCCGGCGAGCCCGAGCAGCGCATCCACCGCGGGGCTCATCGGCGTGTCTTCGCGGCGCCACTCGCCCACGTGTCCCGAAAGGTCATGCACGTGGTGACACCATCTCATGGTGTACGGCGCTCGGTCCTGGCAGGGGCCGATTGCCGCGAGGTCGAGCGTGAACTGACAGAGCTGTCCGAAGAGCGCAAAGTCGGCGTTCGATGGCCGAGTTCCGAACAGGAACGGTTGTTCAGGGATGCTCGGCTCAAGAGCGTCGAGCACGCGATTCGCGATCTCTATCAACATGGGCATGTTGGCTTCTGTACAACCGACGAGTGCGTTGCGCCCGACCTGACGTGTCTCGAACTCGTGCCCGAATCGCTCGATGTTTTCGCGTCCTCCACCAAAGTGCTGATCGAAAGCGATCAGCCTTCCCGTCCACTTAGTATGCTCCGGGAACGCCCAGCGATAGGCGTACATAGCCTTCGACAACCACTCGTCGGCGAGATCTTCGATCAAAGCGGCGAGAAACGCATCGGCCTCTCGCTCCGGGATCACGGAGCGCTCTGTTTGATGCTTTTCGAGATCGAGGATCAGAGGCGTAGAGTCGTTCTGAAAGGTCCCATCGGGATACTCGAGCACGGGCATCACGGGAACGCGCACTTGTTTGAACGCCTTCGCCCAGTCGGCCATGCGGCCAGCGACGACGTGCGGGATGCGTCGGTAGCGCAGCACGGCGCGCATCTTCATCGAGTAGGGCGAGCCGATATGAGCGTAGAGGCGGTAGGGGGATCGTTCGTTCGTGGCCATGGATGGGGAGTGATCTTCCTTCATTTTGCTTCACCTTCCGTCATTGAAACGCTTCAAGGCAGCCGGTTTCGTCGAGTTGCTGTTCACGAGCCGGTCCGCTTCATGCCGCCAGCGCTGCACGAACATCGGCAGCAATAGCCATTCGTCGACGTAGTCTTCGATCAGGCAGGCGAGGAACGCATCCGCCTCATCCTCCGGGTCACTGCGCCGTTCGAGAACGAGCGTTTCCAGTTCGTCGATCAGGAATGTCGAATCGTTCTTGAACACGCCCTGCGGGTTTTCGAGGACTGGCACCATGTCGGTGTCGACCTTGGTCATGGCGACTTCGTTTGCGCGCGCGCCCGAGACCCATTCAAAAGGGATGCGGCGATAGCGCAGGTAGGAGCGCATCTTCATCGAGAATGGCGACATGGTGTAGCCATAGAGCCTGTAGGACGGAGTGCTCATTCCCAGACCTCGACGTTGTCCTGGAACCGAATCCCCCGCGAGAGCCGTGCGTCGAGGACGGGGCGGAGCCCGCACTGGTCTAGCTTCTGCTCAACCCGCGATCGATCGGCGGACGGCAACGCGTCGAACGCGGCTTGTGCCCGACCGAGAAGATAGAAGCGGTGGGGCTGTGCGAGGCCGTGCAGTCCTTCGCCCTCGACCTCGAAGTGGGCGAGGCCGACGCCGCGCTCGACCTTTGTACCCGCGGCGAGGTCGGGGCGCTCATCCAGCCAAGTATTGATGTGATCGGCAGCCGCGAGTGTCTCGGGGACAAAGTCCACCGCCATCCGCTGCAACGCCGCAACTAACGTTTCTGGAATCTCATCGTTCGGGAGAAAATCATCGCCGAACTGCTCTTCGCCCTCCTCGACATACTCGCCCCGGTCCGGCTCGGGGCGATTCATCCGCTCGACCCAGCGAAATACGTGAATCGCCTTCGCCTGCAAGAGGGAGAGCGGCTTCGGGTCGCGCCCCAGGTGGCCGTACATCGGGGCGATCAGCCCGAAGTCTCCGAGGCACGGGCGGCCTCCGAGAAGGTACGGGTACTCCGAAAAGTGTCGGTCGAGCGCGAAAAGCAACGCCAAGTAGCGTGCCTCGATGCCATCGATGCTGTCCGGAACGACGCCGAACGCCATCGCTGCCTGACGCATCTTCTCCATGTTCTTTCCCGCAAACTCGGTGGGATCGAGGCCGGGGGGCGTGAGCGACGCGAAGTGAGAGAAGAGAAAGTCGTGGTTCTCTTCGGGAAAGCTCCACCGGTAGTGCATGGCCGGGCGCAAGAGCCCTTCCAGGCCAATCACGTCCAGCAGTGCGCTCACGATTCGCTGCCGTGGTCCCGGAGGCGTGCCCCGGTGGCCCGTGCGCGACTCCAAGTACTCGACGATCTCCGTGCCGTCTCGGACGACGACACCATCCGCCGCCTCGATCGTCGGCATCGAGATCCCGCCCGCGCGCGGCACAACGTACTGGAGGAACTTAGATGTCGTTGGCGTGACCTCGCGATACGCCAGCCCATTCTTGATCAGGTAGCTGCGCGCCTTGCCGGTATACAGCGACAACGGCGTGCCGTAGAGCGTGATCGGTTCCTTGTTCATCAGAACTCCCCCAGATCGATGGGCTGCGGCTTCACGGTCTTCCGAGAGGTCGCGAGGCGAGGTGGAGAAATCGACATAAGGTGTGCCATATCGAGTGATGTCCTTAAAGGCGGTAGGGGGTGCCGGTCGTCCGGGGGGCTTCAAGCAAATGCTCCGCTGCAGCTGAACGAGACACTGACCGTTGCAACTTAGGATAACCGTCCTATCTTTAGGATATTGATCCTAATTCGTCAATTCGACCGCGTTTCATCCTCGCCGGAGAGACACCCGCCCATGCCCAATCACACGACGACCCGCGAACGCATCCTTGAAGCCAGCCTCAAACTCTTCAACGAGAAGGGCTATGCCGCGACGCCCGTCTCCGAGATCGCGAAAGCCGCCGGAATCGCCACCGGGAATCTCACCTATCACTTCGCCACGAAGCGAGAACTCGCCGAAGCGCTGGAGAAGAAAACCCGGCGACGGCATCGTGAGTATCGTTCGAGTCTCGAGACAGGTGCCATCGCGAACGATTACGTCGAGGTCCTGAGATTCTCAATGATCATGAGTTGGGAGAATCGATTTCTCCTTCGAGATCACGCTCAATTTCGAGGCGACAAGCAAGCTCGCCTTCCCGATCGAGACATGGTCGAGGATGTTCATATGCTCGAGGATTTTCTCAAGCGGATGCGCAAGGAAGGCATGCTTCGAAAGGATCTCCAAGTCGAGCTGAAGGTCCTCGCGCGGTCCCTCTTTGTCCTGACCCGCTTCTGGATGGATCATCTCCGTGAGATCGAAGGCCTCGAACAGGTGTCCTGGGAAGATCAGGAGCGCGGCATTCAGCATCACTTCGCGGTCCTCTCTCCGTGCCTAACGGCGGCTGCGAGGAGGGAGTTTGAATCCGCGCTGATACGTCTCGCGAGTCGCCAAGCCATCCAAGATGACGAAGAAAGGAATTACAATGAACGTTGAAAACGCGGTCAACCCGACGCCGGATCAGATCAAGGAACTCACCGAAAACGGCCACGACCGCCCGATCTACATGGTGAATCTCCTCAAGTTCAAGAAGAACGCCGAGTACGAAGACGGACGAGAGACCGAGCTGACAGGACAAGCAGCCTTCGGAATCTATGCCACCCAGGTCGAAGCGCACCTGAATAAAGTTGGCGGCAAACCTGTGATCGGCGGCGACGTGACCGGCCTCCGCTTGGGTTCGGTCGAGGATCTCTGGGACATGGTCGCGATCGCGATGTATCCGAATCGCAAGGCGATGTTCGCCATGGTGATGGACCCCGACTATCGCAAGAGCGCTGAACATCGGACCGCGGGTCTCGTTGGGCAGCTCAACATCGAGATGATGCTGCCAGAGGACTGAGCGTCGGTCGCTCGACCTCGCGAAGGAGGAACGAGCGAGTGCAGAAACAACTCGACATCGCAACAGGGCATTCGCTCGTTGCAAAATGGAGATACCGCTCGGATGATCGCCCTTCCTGAGTCGCGCCGAATCAAACTGCCCGACATAACGCTCTCCGTCCACGAAGCCGGGTCCGGGACGCCGGTCGTGATGTGTCACGGCTTTCCCGAGCTCGCCTTCTCTTGGAGCCGACAGATCCACGATCTCGCCGCCGCCGGATTCCGTGCGATCGCGCCTGACCAGCGCGGCTATGGCGAGAGCGACGCTCCGCCCGAAGTCACTGACTACGACTTGGCACACTTGACCGACGACATGGCGCACTTGCTCGATGCCCTAGAGATCGATCGTGCGGTGTTCGTCGGCCATGACTGGGGCGGCTTCGTCGCCTGGGGCATGCCCGTGCGTCACCCGGATCGCTGTCTCGGAGTAATCGGCGTAAATACGCCTAACATTTCGTTCCCGACGACGGCTGAGGTCAAAGCCGCATTCGGGCAAGACTCGGACCACTACATGCTCTGGATGCAAGAACCCTCCGTCGCGGAGGCGGCCCTCGAAGTCGATCTTCGGCGCGCCTTCTCCAACTGGATGCTGCCAGGTGTTCCCCTCGACCCCGATACGCCTCCACCACCCCTGACCGGTGCATCCATCGCCGAACTCGCACACACGGAACCGAGCGAGACCCCGCTCCTTGGCACAGAGGAGGTCGAGTTCTTCGTGCGCGCCTTCGAGCGCTCAGGCTTTCGGGGACCCGTGAATTGGTACCGCAACATGGACCGGAATCGGGAACTCTGCCCGGGGTTCGGAACCACCAAGCTCGACTTGCCTTGCCTACAAGTCGTCGCGGAAAGGGATCCCTGGATCCCGGCGGCCGCTGCGGCCGCGACCGAAATGACCTGTAGCGACGTCGAGATACACCGCATCGAGGATGCGGGCCATTGGACGCTGCACGAACAGCCCACGGCGCTTTCTCGGATCATGATTGACTGGCTGAGCCGCCGATTCGCAGATGGCGATGCGGAGACTCAGCCTCCACTTCAACCTTAACTAGGACAATCCAAATCGTGAAAATGAAACTCCTGACCGCGCTCGGCGCCACAGCCGCCCTCGTTGCGATTCTCGGCCTCGCACTCCCAACCATCGTCCACTCCCTTGGACTCCATCCAACCTACGAGGGCGAGACCCACGAACTAACGGGTAAGCGCGCGCTTGTGATCACCACGAGCCACGCCGTCTTGAACGCCCCGGGCGAGACCGAGGGCGACCCCACGGGCGTGATGGCCTCGGAGTTCACCCATCCCTACTACGGGTTCCTCGACGCCGGTATGGAAGTGGACATGGCGAGCGTGAGAGGCGGACCGATTCCCATCGATCCGCAGACCCTCAACTTCGTGATCCGTACCCCGGAAGACGAGCGCTTCCTCGACGACCCGACTCTTCTCGCCAAAGTGAAGAACTCACTGCCTATCGACGACGTCGACTTCACACAGTACGACGCGATCTTTATCTCCGGAGGCTGGGGGGCCGCGTACGACCTCGGCTACTCCGACGTGCTCGGCCGGAAAGTGAGCGAGGCCTACTACGCAGGGAACGCCGAACCACCGATCCTCGGATCCGTTTGTCATGGTGCGCTCGGCTTCATTCGAGCCAAGGACCGGGACGGGAACCTCTTGATTACTGGCCGCAAGATGACCGGTGTGAGCGACAAGCAGGTTCGCGAACTCGGCATCGACCTCACGCCTCAGCATCCTGAGACGGAGCTGCGGAAGGCGGGCGCCCTTTACGAGAGCGCGACAGCATTTCGTGACCTATTCGCCACGCACGTAGTCATCGACGACGAGCAACGGTTCGTGACCGGTCAGAACCAGAACTCCGGAGCCGAGACCGCGCAAGAGATGATGCGCCTAATCGCGCAGCGGTATGAGCCGTGAGCAGCGTTCTCGCGAGAGCGCTGCGCATTTTTCTTGTCCTTCCGGCGGTTGGCTTCCTCGTGACGGGCCTGCGTTTCGCCGTCGCGCCCGCCGGAGCCGCGAAGGGTCTCGCGATGCCTCTCCTCGATGGAGCGGCTCGAAGCTCTCAAATCGGTGACGTGGGCGCGCTGTTCCTAGGAATGGGGCTGATGATCCTCATCGCGCTCGTAACGCTCGGGCGCACCTGGTTCATCGCGCCAGCGATGCTGCTGCTTCTCGTCGCCGTCTTGCGAATCCTGGCCTGGCTCTTCCACGGTGCTGCGCTCATGATTCCGATGATCGTTCTCGAGTTCGTGATCGGCGGGCTCCTCCTGCTCGCATCGAGGAAGCTCGCTGAAGTAGAGCGGGTCGGATGAGGCGCGGTTCTGAGAGGGTCTCGATTCGGAGGGTTCGTCTCGCAGCGATGCTGGCATCGGCTTGCGTCGCGTTAAGCGCGCCGGCTGCCTTCGCAGAGCCCGAGCGGCCTAACATCGTCCTCGTCCTCGCCGACGACCTGGGCTTCAGCGATGTCGCGCCCTACGGCAGCGAGATCGCCACGCCCACGATCGCAGCACTCGCCGAAGAGGGTGTGCTCTTCGCCAACTACCACACCTCCGCGAGCTGCGCGCCATCGCGCGCGATGCTGCTGACCGGAGTAGACAGCCATCGCGCGGGTGTACCGAACATCCCCGAGATGCTCCCGCCTGAACACAGTCAACGTCCCGGCAATCAGGGCACACTCGGGCGCAACGTCGTCACCGTGGCGACGCTCCTGCAGGACGCCGAGTATCACACCTACATCGCCGGAAAGTGGCATCTGGGCATGACACCGGATCTACTTCCGAGCCAGAGGGGATTCGAGCGGACGTTCGTCCTCGCCGACAGTGGCGCCGATAATTGGGAGCAGAAGCCCTACCTCCCGATCTACGACAAGGCCAATTGGTTTGCGGACGGTGAAGAGGCCGAGCTCCCTGACGACTTCTACTCGTCGCGCTTCCTCGTCGACAAGACGATCGAGTTCATCGACAGCGACGCGCAGGACGGCCGTCCCTTCTTTGCATACGTCCCATTCCAAGCGGTTCACCTTCCGGTCCAGGCTCCGCAGGAGTTCACCGACCGCTACATGGGCGTCTACGACGAG
>Ga0209711_10002998_pt1 | contig 14525 bp, 22 predicted proteins | sample ArcticOcean_MG_C_7_FD_187441 | JGI IMG/M metagenome (GOLD analysis project Ga0209711, IMG submission 187441) | Marine microbial communities from western Arctic Ocean - ArcticOcean_MG_CB11_88 (SPAdes) (version 2) | ecosystem: Environmental > Aquatic > Marine > Oceanic | place: Arctic Ocean... | reverse complement strand
CTAGCAACGATTTTATTTCGTAATTCTATGCTAAAAGATGTTTCATCATATGTCTTTCCGTCTATTGATAAAGCCATTATATACTCCTTTGTTATAATATGTTTAACTATTTATACTGTTTTAAAGGTACTTTCATATCTTTTGGATAGATAATTGTCTGTACACAATTCTCTTTTTTACCTCCACACACCCAATATTGATTGTCATTTACGACTAAATTTCTATTGTATTCTTTATTAAAAGTGTCAAAATAATACTTCAACCATCTAGTATTTGTTCTTTGCCTACTTATAAAGTAAAATTTAGGATTAAGTTTCTCTACAAAATCTATCTGTTGCTCTAGTACAGGATGATTTATATGTACTCCATCTCTTTTTTTAGAACCACCGGTTTCTCTAAAATCTTTAGAGTATAAAAATCTATTCCATAATCTATATACACCTTCTCCAAAAAACTCTCTATGATATATTGTTGATATAACTTTTACTTTATGTTCTATACAACTAACAGATATAGCAGTTTGTTCATCTATATTAAATTCTGTATAATTCTTCCAGTACATATCTGTCTTGCTATCAACAATATCTTTGATAATATCTCTAATCTGTATTCTATATATTTTAGGTAACTCACTTGGTTTAAAAGTATAACTATCTAACATCTGTAAATACCGCCAATGATTTTTTATTTGTAAAATTTTCTATGTTTTGACTACAATGAAAAAATTTACTAGGATACATAACTGCTGTATTATATTCATATTTAATATAATTTTTAACTGTAAATCCTTTTTTATCTTTTATATGTTCAAAGTCAATTGTATCTGGAAGTGATACATCTGAATTAAATTCTTTTATTTTTTCTTTTCGTTCTTCTAAAGATAATACTGATTGCCAATCTTGTGTATAATAATCATCTAAACTATATGCTTTATCTGCCCATTGATTCATTATATAAAGTCCGCCTTGTGGTTCTTTATCTAAAGGAACAATTATAGTATAATGTGAGTTGTTTGTTTTACCAGAATCACAATGAAGTCTGTAAGGTTGTTTTAAATAGTGAATATGAGCGTCCCTTAAAGAAAACTCTCCTATATGTTTTGATATTTTATTTGAAATTGAAGTTAATAAATTTTGATAATATAAAATTAAACTACCAGATGAAGATTTAAATTCTTCTTTATTATTATATGTGAAAGAGTTTAATTCTGATTCAGATAAAAAGTTTTTAACTATAAGATTTTTTAACATCATCTTGTTTACTTGTCCAAGAAGATTTAGTTGTCCAAGTTACATTATAAATTTTATCTATTTTTTCACCTGCACCACCAACATCACCATCAGGTATTGTTGCAAGTTTTACATTTTTGTCATACACTAAACCTTGACTATGGTAATTAGTTAATGATTCTTTGTGTATTGCATAGTTAACATCGCCATTTAAAATATCAAAAATAATATTCTTCTTTAAATGATCTAAACCCATACCTAGTTTTTTACCTCTATGGTCTTTTGATACCCATTGACACGAACTATAAAAATGACTACCCACATCAACAGTTACATCTTCGTATGTACCAACAAAATAACTTTGCATATCTTTAATAAAACTAGCACAATCATATTTCATAGCTGCATAAGTAGAAATCACAGTATCTCCTGATTTTAATAATAAGGCAAAAGATGTTGTTGGTGGAACCCACCCAACTCCTCCGTCAAAAGAAGGATCATAATTGTAAGGATAATCATCTTTAGATAATGATGTTAATGTATTTTTTAATAAATCAAAGTCTGCGTTGATCTCTACATCTAAATTATTATCTGAAAAGATTTTAAATAATTCTTTATGTTTTTCTTGGAATGTTGCGTTTAAATTTATTTTACTATGATTATTGATTACTGTCATAACTATATTTATATTGCTCTTTAACTAACTTTCTAAATGATTTCTTATATAGACCTTGCCATATAATTTGATATTGAGTTTCTTTATTCATATTAACCACCCAATGTTGTTTTCCTGTATTTGTCCATCTAATTGCACCGTCATAAGCAGGTAATATTTTGCCATTAAAACAAGAATAACAAGACTTGACGTGATTCAATACAAGATTAAATGTATTCAAAACATTGAAACTATGCACTCTATCACTCTCTAGCATTGGTCTTGACTCGTCTGGTATGTCATTATGTTCAGTTACTATACCACCAGCGTCTAGGGCACTAACATATATATGACCAACATACATATAAGGAGATACCTTCTCCTCAAAAAATGTTTTTAATGTAGGAAGATAATGCGATATATCAGTCCATTGACTGTTTTCTTTAACTTCTTTTAATTTGTTTCTGTATTCGTTTTCACTATTAAAGACAGGAGTAAATTTAGATATTTGATCTCTATAATCACCAGTTTCATTTAAAGCAGTTACACTTCTCCAACCCTTTGCAGGAATTAAATCTCCTTTAGAACCTGGATAGTAAATATTACTTTCAAGGTCGTTTAGTCCTTCTCTCTTATAATCGGCGTCAAATGGTTTACGCCACTTGTCTTTAGGTATCTGTTTAACTTCTTCAAGTATCTCTTTATAAGGTACTTTCCAAAAACTAGATATATCAGCAAAGTCTACCGTTTTAAGTATGTTATGAAACTCTTGGTTATCTGTTGTCATTTAAATAATTCATCCAATATTTTAACAATGAGTGCCGTTTACCGTCTTTTAATCCAATCCACAAATGTTTAGTTGGTTCTACTCCATTGTCTTTACATAACTTATCTGCTATGTGTTTATATTTATCATACAAATAATGAGGTGGTATAGACATTAAATGCCTCATTAAATCTACTCCTACCACATTAACATATGTAAAACCTGCTTCTAATTCTAATGTCTGTATAGGTACTTTACTATATGCAATACCTATTCTATGATATTGAACACCAAAACATTTACTAAAACTAAAGGCTGCATATTTAACTTTACTTAAATCAAAAGTTTCTTTTATACCACTATTGCCTGCCCACGCAAGGTCAACTAAAGATGGTTTTTCTAGTATCTTACAAGTTTCAGGATGAATATTTCCTGTTCTACAAAAAGGTAAACTTATAATATCTGTTTTATTATCTAACTTAACACCAGATTTAACTAATACTCTAGCGTGTGCCGGATAAGCAATATATTCTCCTTCAACACACATAGGTCTTATTTTATGTTCGGCTAAAACCGTAGGTATAAATTCTGAAACACCATTAATAATATAAACATATGGAAACTTTTCTAAACCTTTAAACTTAATATGACCTTGATTTAACCAAGGTATAAATTTTGCTTTAAAATCATCACAAATAATTTTCTTATTTACTGTTAGGTCATTGTGATTATAATGATTAGCAAAATAATCTTTTATCTTATCTTCTACCTCTGGTAACTGTACAGGTAATGTTTCTATATATCCGTTATGGTACATTTTATTGCCTCCTCAAACTCGTTATGATCTTTAAAAATATATGGTAAACAGAATACAGCAGTTGATACATTTTCTGATCCATCTTCTAATATATAACCTAACTCTCTCATCTTCTTAATAAATGTTAATGATTGTCTTGGTGTTTCAAAGTCTATCGCACCCATACAACCATATTGTCTTGTAATACCATTTATTTGTTTATGTTCTAAATCTAATTTGTCAATCTCTTTAAGTGTTTCTAAAGCAACAGCACAACCGATAGGGTGTCCTGAATAAGTAAAACCGTGATTAAACATTTTAACTGTCTTTTCTATTCTTTCATTTATTAAACAAGCACCCATAGGAAAGTATCCATTAGTTATACCTTTTCCTAATATAATCATATCTGGTTCTATATTATATTTTTCAAAGGCAAACATAGTACCTAGTTTACCGAAACCTGTAACTGTTTCATCTAGTATAACTACACCACCTTTTTGTTGATACTCTTTTAATATGTTCCATACTTCAGGTTGCCATTCATAGACACCACCTGCACCTATGACAGGTTCTATAATTACAAAAGATAAATCAAATAATCCTTTACATACACTTGCTAATTGATCTGCACCATCAAACTTATGTACACTCATAGGATTTTGTATATTCCAAAACTTATTAATATCTTGGTCACTAGCGTTAGCACTTAATATAGTAGAACCGTGATAACTATGTTTACCACACACAGCAACTTGTTTACCTGATAGTTTAATTGCTGTTTCAACAGCAGCACTACCACTATTTGTAAAATATACTCTACTCATATTTGTTCTTTTACAAATTTCATTAGCATATTTTTCAGTTGTTTCACTATGATAACCAGAAAAGTTACTTGTATATGGTAACTTAACTAATTGATTTATCATAGATTGTTTTATATTTTCATTAGAATAACCTAAAGGTACATTCCAAAGACCAGACATTGTATCTTTATAAACCTTACCATCACTCATTAGCAATTCATCATACTTAGCGGTAATTACTTGTTCAGCACCACTATGTATTTTACTAAAACTTAATATTTCTTTCTGCATAATAAAAACACTTCCTGTTCTTCTATATTGTCCATACTTTTAATTTCAAATCCTAGTCTTTCATTAAACTTAACATATTGTTTACTACAACAAGACCAATTTGTTTTATATTTTATATTTTTTTCTAACCATCTACCTAATTTTATACCGACACCTACTTTAGATGATATTAAAAATCCATCATACATTTCATCACCTTGTAAATTATACCAATAGATACCATTTAACTTATCATCAAAATGACCTAACCATTTACCACCCTTATAAAACTTCTTTAACCAAGGCCAGTTTTTTAAAGCAAGTAGATGTCTTTTCCAATAATAAAAATCTTTATGCCAATTATCTTTATGTTCTTGTTTAGACGCAAAATCTAATGCTTCTGTTTCTGCAATATGTTTAATCATTTAAATTACCTATCAAGTGTATTCTATCTTTCCAAGAAGCATTAACAGCAGTATGTTTTTTACTTGTATCAACTATACAGTAGTTACCATCAGCAGAATATCTTATAAGTTTATCCTCAACTATAAAAAAACAATTTTCATTTGTGATAATAGGTATATGAAATCTTTTACCTTGATCTTTATGGTAGGAATAACAAGTTTTGCTTTTTAAATTCATCAATCTAACTCTATATAAATTATGTTCTTTTATAATAGAGTTGATGTAAGGTATATCAAATAAAGGATATGTAAATTCTACTTCTTTTTTAGGCAAATCTCTAGCAGAGTTTATACCAGCAAATGGATCTTTTATAGTTTCTGTACCTTGAAGACAAATTTGTGTGTCCCATTTAGGTAAAGTCTTAATCTCATTTTTTATTTTATTCAAATCATACATTTTAATTTTTTAACCAATTCAGTATCTATTTTAGATAACCATTTTTCATAACTAAATATTTCATAGTCTTTATATTTATCCGTTCTAAACCTCGCCCATTTCCAATCAAACGCAACTAATTGATTGCCATTCATTGTCATATTACTTAAAGAACCATTAAGTTTAAATACATTTTTCTCTTTAAAAAATTTATACATTTCTAAAGTCTGATCTGCTAAATCTTTAGGTCTTGTTTTATTTTTAATTAAATCTGGTCCATAGTATCTAGTGATAACATAGTTATTGCCAACCTCTATCAATTCAGGTACCCATTTACTCTTTAGATAGTTTAACCAAAAGACTTCATTTTTTAAAAAAGCAAAGTTATCTTCACCTTTATAATCAAAAGTTTTTTTCATAGTATTACCAATTATCTCATTCATTTACTACTCCTTTAAATACCTGATCTGTTCCACAATACCTTTTGCATACATCTGGTGCTTTATCATTATCTGTTGTTATAGATTTTTTAAAGTCTAACCATTCGTCTGATAAAAGTATTTCATCTATACTATCCACTTTATCTAAATGTAAATGTGGTCTAAACAATTTATATAACTCTTTATCGGATTTAGGAGTTATTGTATCACACCAACAACAAGGCAATAAAAAACCTTTTGCTGATGTAGCATAGTCTTTACTTTGTTTACCCTTTTCACACTTTGGATCTATTTTCATAACCTTTTCTTTCAATATAATAATCTTTATTTGTAGGCATTAATGGGTCGTCTTCCCAAAACCTAGAAGACTTTTGTAACTCTAATATTAAGTTATTATCTTTCGCTAGTTTTTTTGCCTCATCTATATTATTTTCATTGTAATTAAATATTAAGTATTGCCATTTAACTCTTTTTACTATTTTAGCAGCTATACACGCCATTTTAAATAGATGTTCGCCATCTTGGTTTATTCTATACTTATGACTATCTTTTGGTAGACCATCTATACCAAATGTCCAGTAAGCATTTATGTTTGCTTCAAATGCCTTTTTATACCATTCTTCTTTTTTATGAGAGGCGGCTGTGTGTACAGTAACCTTTTTGTCTTTACACAGTTTTAAAAAATCTATAAATTTTGGATGAAATATAGGGTCTGATATCTGACCACAAAATGTTATTTCTTCAAAGAAATTTAATATCTTTTTAAAATTATCTATACTCATATCTTCACCTGGTACTCTTACACCTCTAGCGGCAAAGATAGCTCTGTTACATCTTTGACATTGTAAAGTACATCTATGTGTTATATCTAAATTTATTTTAGGAAATCTGGCCATAATGTTCTCCAATCAAAGTTTCTATTTTTAGATAGCTTGTCCATATAATCATATGCTGTTTGTAATTTAGTTGTATCACCTTCTAATACTAATTCTGTTTTTACCAATTGAAATTTACTAAGACCTCTTTTATCATATAAAGGTACATCTAATTGTTTTAATAATTTTTGTTTTACATCAACTGGCAGATGTTTAATAGATAGAAAATCAGGTGTTGTAACTATACTATTAAAATTCACATTAGCACCAAATTTATGTCTATAATAATTATTAATATCAATTAAATCAAAAACATTTAATATAGATATAGTACAACTTATATTGGCATTAAAACCAGAGTCTAGCATTTCTTTTAAATTTTTTTCAAATTGTTCAACATCAATAGGGTATCTTATCCACGATAATTTTTTTTCAAAGTGGTCACAAGATACTCCCCAATAAACACTTTTAAATTTATCTTCTATATCATAAACAGAATGATTTTTATATTTTAATTCTGTTAAGTTTGTGTCATAAACTAATTTAATATTTTTTGCGTGTTCTTCAGGTATTCTATCAATTAATTTCCAATGATTAGGTAATTGTAAAGGTTCGCCACCTGTGATATGAATGATATTAACTTTTTCAATATTATCTAATATATCTTCTACTATCAATTCATATTCTTTGTGCTTAACTTGTTCAAATTTACTAGATGAAAAGAAATCCCATCCTTTAGGATAAAGTTTATTCATTTCATTTCTTCTTGTAGATGAATTATATGGTATACACATATAACAACTTAAATTACAATAACTACCGTTTATTCTTAATTTTAAATTTACCTTGTCAATATAGGTCGGCAAGTCTTTTGAATATTGTCTTAATTTTCTTTGTCTGAAAGATTCGCCCATAGGATTGACCTCCTCTTGTTTATAGCAGGTAGCACATTCTGGTAGTTTTGCACCACTTAATATCTTATCTCTTTTCTCTTCCATTTCTGGAGAGTTAAAGTATTCAAATGGTTTGTGTGTTTGTGATTTGTATTTCTTTGAGGTTTCAGTTGACTTTGCGTGGCAACATAAACGATATTCGCCTGAACTATCAGCATATATCTCATTAAAAACCAAAGGGCAATAACTTCCATTATCTTTCATCATATCAGTTTTATTTATCCCTTATAAATATAGTTATGATTGATTATAGTATGTTGAAAGCGATATCCAAAATTAGTGATGACAAAAAGGTCAAGTCCATTGTTAATTCCCTAAATCCTAACCAAGAGATTAGTAAGAATTGGTTGATAACAGAATCAATTAATTACTTTCAAATGTTTGAGAAACCAAAATTCTTGGTGGCAGCAGGATGGTATGGTAATCTAGCAAACAAGTTGTTAGATTACGGAGAAGTATTATCGTTTGATAAAGATATAAATTGTGCTATAATAGGTAGAAAATTATATCCAAAAATTAAATTTAAAACTTATGATGTGATTGATTATCGTAGTGTAAAAAAGTATGATGTGATTATCTGCACCTCTTGTGAACACATAAAACAAAATGTTTTAAATGATTTTATAAGTAGAAGAAGAAAAGATGATTCCATCGTAATTCTACAATCAAACAACTATACATCTTTGCCTGAACATATTAATTGCGTTAAAGATGAAAACGAGTTAGCAGATAAAACAAAATTAAAAATGATACATTACAAAGGTAGTTTACAATGTGATGGTTTCAAAAGATTTATGGTTATAGGTGCTTAATGATTAAAATTTGTACAGTATATTTTGAAGGTAAATATAGACCTGACTATGTAACAAAATTATATCGTAGTTTAAAAAGAAACTGTAAAGTGCCATTTGAGTTTATTTGTTTATCAGATACGAAAGATGTAGAAGCAGATAAAGTAATTATGTTACCTAAGTGGTCAGATATTAAAATTCATTGGCATAAATTAAAATTTTTTAGTCCTTTATTTGGCAATCAACAACCAGGTGATGATATTATTATAATGGACATTGACCAGATAGTTGTAGGTGATGTAACTAAAATGATTAACTGGCCTGTTGAAGAAAATGAAATAATAACTTATAGAAAATGGTGGAAAAAAGGTGATCCAAATTCAGGCAATACAGTAAGATTAAATGGTGGTTGGTATAAATTTAAATCAGGCAGTTTAAAGTTTGTATGGGACGAGTTTAGTTTTTCAGAAAAAAGTAGAAATAAATGGCAATTACATTATTATAACAATGGTACTGTTCACTACAAATATTATGGAGAACAAAACTATGTAGAAGATTGCTGTATAAGAAATAATGTAAAAATTACACATATGCCTGGGGAATGGGTATGTAAAATAAATAGTGAAGATGAAAGAAATAGATATAATCAAATGCAATATATGAAATTATTTAATAAAGATTATATGATTTTAGATGAACCACATCCTGATATTAAAATGGTACACTTTGCAGGTGCTGAACCTGAGGATACAATACACGATTATACAGACAAGTTTGGTTGGATAAAAAAAAATTGGTATGATTGAAGATACAGACAAGATAAGTATTAGTATTTCTGGTGGATTAGATTCATCATTATTGACCTATTTGTTGTGTAAAGAAATATCAGACAATAATAAAAATACAAAGGTATATCCTCTACACGGTATAGACAACACAAGACCTACATCACCAGAAAATATACAGAATATAATTAACTTTTTAAGAACATCTTTTCCAAATGTTGAAATAAAAGATATGTTAACTTGGGATAACACTAAAGATGGTAAGAAACTTAAAACTTATAAGGATGCTGTTGGTATACAAAAATGGTGTTTAGAAAAAGATATTAGATATGTTTATCAAGGTAGAACATCAAATCCACCAAAAGATGTATTAGATAATTTTGGCGGGTTTTATCAAAAAGAAAGATCACACGATAATAAAAAACCAACAAAAGAATTCATAAAAGAATTTAATGCTTATTTAATTAGACCGTGGATTAATGTAGATAAAAAATATATCTATGAACAATATAAAAAATATAATTTATTAGATACACTAGAACCTCTTACTTGGAGTTGTATAGGTTTTGCTGAACAAACAAACTTTTTTACAAAACCTTGTAAAAAGTGTTATTGGTGTAAAGAGAAATATTGGGGATTTAACAAATACTAATGATAGATGTAAACAACGACATAGTTAAGAACTCTAAAAAAATATCAGTATCACTATCTGGTGGCGCTGACTCTGCTATATTATTTTACCACGCTTGTGATGTATTACCAGATAGAACTTTTATACCTTGGTCAGGTTACGATACTAAAAGACCTGATAGTATTCTTTATGCAATGGAAGTTTATCAGTTTGTAAAAAATAGTTATCCTAATGTAAATATTCTACCTCATCATACATTTAAATACACAACAGGAAAAGGCAAATTTCAAAATACTAAAAACTGGAATTGGAAACTAGACCCTAAAAGTGTAGCACACCACGAAGCTGAATATGAACTTTGGAAAAAACATAAATTTGATTTAACATTAAATGGTATGACTTCTAATCCTCCTGAAGACGCAATCAAAAAATTTAAAATGGACATTGACACAGGTCACGGAATTATAGAACCTAGAAGACATAGAGATAGACCAAAATGGTTATTAGATGGTTTTAGGCCTTTGTATTTACCTTTTGTACAAGAAGATAAAAGTTATGTAAAAATGATGTACGAAAAATATGGTGTATTAGATACTTTATTTCCTTTGACGGCAAGTTGTATTGGGTTTCCAGATGAAACAGATAATGGTAAAAAACCTTGTAGAAATTGTGTGTGGTGTAAAGAGAGATTGTGGGCATTTGGAGAGGAACATTTACAATGAGATTAATAGCAGTAAACACAGGTATTAAATTTGGCGAATGGTATGTAGATAATTTAAAACATATGATTGATAATTACTCTGGTATAAAATATGATAGTTTTGAAGTAATTAGAGATGAAAACTACGATAGTTGGTTTAATAAACTTCAAATGTTTGACAGGTTTAGAGATGGTCAAAATTTATATTTTGATTTAGATTTAGTTATAAAAGGACCTTTGCCTAATTTATTAAGAAAAGATTTTACATTATTACACGCCTGGTGGAGAACACCAGATCATACACCTTTGAACTCTTCCGTTATTTCTTGGCAAGGTGACCAATCTCACATATATAAAAAATTTATAGAAGACCCAGAATATTATATGTTAAAATATAATCGTGGTATAGATCAGTTTCTATATGAGAATATTGAGTATAAGACTTATGATAAAGTCTGTTATTCTATACGAGGTAAGGAATATGATAAAGAAGATACTGATTACAATATCTGTTTATTTAATCAAAGAAAAATATTAATGGAAGATGGTTGGGACGGTTGGTGGAAAAAATATTTTATTTCAACTTCATAACAGCATTCAATACTTCAAATGGTGATTGTGCTTTTCTCATTTCTGATTTAACTACTGTATTGGTACTATTTTTAACAAACTCTTTTTCAAAAATAAACAACTTAAAGTTAAATAACATTTCTTTTCCTTTTTCTTCCGAGTAATCATAAATGAACTCAAATACTTCGTTGTAAAATGGAGTGCTTAATTCAGCAACAACTTCAGAAGCAAGTCTGTCTTCTTCAGCAATTTTCATCACCACTTTCTTAAAGTTTTTCTTTGAAACTTTAATATAATTGTGTGTGTTTAGATGTATTTCATCTAAAGTGGTAATCGTCATCAAATTTTGCCAATCAGGATGTTTCGTATCGTGTTGTAGAATATGTGATATATTTTTATCACCATCTTTGTATAAAACCTCTACATTCTTTTTTTCATTGTCTATATAACGAGCAGTTATGTAATTGTCTTTAGTTATCATAATTTTCCTTTAAGTAATCTAGTAAGTTAATCATAGGAGACCAACCTAATTTTTTTAATGTGCCTGGGTTTGCTGTATTATCTTTTCTTTCAAATATTGTTCCCACTCTCTTATCTTTTATATCTATATTTAGATGTGAAAAAATATCAGGTAAAGTATTTGATATTCCTGTTCCAACATCAACAACTTTTAGTTTTTCAACTTTGTGAACTATCAAACAACCTATTGCTGTTAATAAATCATCTATGTGTATAAAATCTCTAATATGATCTATATTAATGTAAGATACATCATCTCTTAATATTTTTGGTATTAACATTTGTTCTCTAGCGCCTGGACCATAAACAGTTGTAAATCTCATACCTAAAGCGTTATGAGGTGCAATCTGTTCCATATAAAACTTACTCATTGCATATGGATTTCTCCAAGGTTCTTTTGCAGTAGATGAACTAGCGTATAAAATTTTAGGACCTTTATCAAATTGTTTGAATACTCTATAACTTCCTACAACATTATTAGTCCAATATTCTGTGGGATTATCTAAACTATCTCTAACACCCGAAAGACCTGCAAGATGTATAACTAAATCTACATCATAGTCTAAATTGCAAGTAATTAAATTATTACCTGTTTTCTTATCTAAACATATGAGATTGTGTTTGTCTTTTAAAAAAGACTGAATGTGTTGACCAATAAAGCCTTCACTACCTGTTAATAATATATTCATAATATAATTCTATTTATCTAACTTTTAAGTATCCTTAAATAGTATGTTTCAACAGTTTGCGCTGTACCATTTGGAAATTCTTGTGATCTATAATCATCACCAACTTGTCTTGTTTGATAATCACCTGATCCATTTAATACTGTATTTGCAATACCAGTACCTCTATTAGTACCTAATCCACTTGTTCCTAAATTGTAAGAAATTTTATAACCCTCTGCTGAAGATGTTGCAGTCTGTCTAACCCAACCTTGTAGTAAACTTTCAAATGTTGAACTTGTATAAGTTTGTAAATCATTATCTGATCTAATATGTAATGGTTGTGTATAAGAATTATTATTACCAGTTAATCTATGCAAGTAATAACTATTAACCGTAGTTGGATTATCTAAAGCGTGTGATCCAATTGTACCTGATGTATATGCTGAAATATCTGCTTTAGTATCTACAAAAATAGGAGTATTAGAAACTAAAGTACCACCTGCTAAAGATGAGTTACTATGTATTGTGTAAGTACCACCTTGTAAAGCATTCTGCGTACCTGCACTTAATAAATCTATTGCAGGATGTAAAAAAGTATCTTTAACATCTTGCAAATTCATTGCTTGAATATTACCAGAGTTTGAAAAAACAGGAAAAGTTATTCCTGTATCTGTCGTTGGAGTTGAACCTGTATTTGTACTTGAAATTTTATCATAAGATACAGTAATTGTTTGAGGTTCTTGTGTTGTTCCTTCGCCAGGAAATGATGTAGAACTATTTGAAACTGCACCAGCTTCTAATCTTGTATCAGTCATACCACCTAATGATCCACCTGAACCTACTACTGATAAAACTACGCTAGGACTTAATGAGTATTGATAAACACTTTGGTTAACAATTTCTGTGACCATCGCTGTGGTCATTTCTTTTATGTTACCTGAATCTAAATATAGAGGTTTTCTGACAGCCATTATATATCTCCATTTTTAGGTAGCCGATCCTACTATTCTTTTAACCTCTGATCCTGTAGAATCGTAAATTACTAGTGTTGATGTTGACGCAAATATTGAACCTGTTGCGTAAGAAGTTGTATTAGTTAAGGCAACTATTCCGTCGGCGTCTGGAAGACTAATTGATCTAGTTGCAGTCGGGTCAGTTACAGTTAATTTTGTATCAAAAGAATTGTCTGTCGCACCTTCAAAAAATAAGTTTTTACTTAATCCCATAAAGATTGAAGAACCGAATACTGTAAATCCTGATGATGATTCAATGTTATTTCCACCTGTTGGGTTAATTGTTGTAACCCCTGCTTTTAATCCATCTGAAATTTCAACTGTCGGAGAATTAGTTGAACTAATTTGATTTCCACTAATTTGTATTGTTCCTAATGTACTAATAGAACCTAATACAGTAAACGCATTTGGTATTTGTACATTATTTGGAAAAGAAAATGTAATAGTATCTGGTACTGTTACAACAGATTGTATTTGATTAGCAGTACCTAGTACAGTTAAGGTATCTCCACCACCAACAAGTTGAACAGTTGAGGTATCGTCAGCAATTGTAAAACCAGAACTTGATGTTGCAATACTAATAGTTTCGTTCATAGCGTCAACTAAATTAGTTGCACTAATAGCTGCTGACAGATTTGCAATATCACCAAAATCTTGTTGTGATAAAGCATTAAATGTTGTTCTAAATAATTCTAGTGTATCTGTTTCTGCTATTGTTTTAAATGCCATTAGTTTTTACCTAAGTTTTGTATTAACTCTTTAATTTCTCTTAATTCTGTCTTCAGATTATTTATATCTTTTACTGCACTTCTAATTTGATCTCCTTGACTTTCTCTTGCCTGAACTCTTTTCATATAAAGTTGATATTCAGTTTTATTAGTTTGTATAATAGCATTTGAGTTAGTATCTCGTACTAGACTTTCAAATCCTTCAACTTTTAAATATTCTTTACTCATTATACTGCCAATGCAATTCCTCTCATATCTCTTATAACAGGTGGGTATGATGAATTAGTACCTTTCATAACTATTTTAATTTGAAAAGCAGTAAATTCATTTAATCCACTAGCAGAGTATTTGTATTCTCTAAATGTTGTATTATCTTCAGCAGGTGTAATAGATAAGTCTTCTTTACCTGTTGTGTTGAATGGAATCCAACTTAAATCGTCTATGCTTCTTGCCTCTTCGGAAGATGTTGTTCTAAAATAAACTTCTACACTTG
>Ga0209711_10002984_pt1 | contig 14564 bp, 15 predicted proteins | sample ArcticOcean_MG_C_7_FD_187441 | JGI IMG/M metagenome (GOLD analysis project Ga0209711, IMG submission 187441) | Marine microbial communities from western Arctic Ocean - ArcticOcean_MG_CB11_88 (SPAdes) (version 2) | ecosystem: Environmental > Aquatic > Marine > Oceanic | place: Arctic Ocean... | reverse complement strand
AAGAGTGAGCCTTGAAAACCATAGGCCATCATAAGAAAACCCATACCTAAAAACAATGCCCAAGAATTCTTTAAAACTTTATTCATAAAATTGACCGTACTTATTTGTGATCTAGATGTAAATCAAGTCTTTATTGTGATCTAATTATGAATTCTTTAATTTGATAAATGAGTGGATTGCAATGGCAGTGATAATCACAGCCCCACCTTGGATGGTTTCGAGACTGGGTTGTTCTTTAATAATTAGCCATACCCAGATAGGCCCAATAATCGTCTCTAATAAGAAAAACAAGTTCACTTCAGCAGCAGGAATGAACCTAGGAGCTATAGTTACCAACACAAAGGGGATAGCAACACACATAATGCACATTAGTGGAACTATAATTAGATCACGATCCATTAATGCAAAACTTTCTATAAATAGTAGGGCAAATAGAGCTACAATCAATTTACCAACAACAGCGGCAGGAATTAGATTTTTATCTTTTGCAGATCTAATAGTAACAGCACCAACAGCCAAACCTAAGGCAGTTATTAAGCCTAGTATATCACCAAAAAAGTTACCAAGCTGTATTGAATCGTAGAATATATATATAGCGGCTGTAAAAGTTATAAATATTGTAACCCATGTTTTTTTATCAGGTAATTCCTTTAGAAATATCCCCCCAAGAACTGCAGACAGCATAGGAGCCATAGCAATCATAACCAATGTATTTGCAACATTTGTATTTTGTATCGATACTACAAATGTAATGTTTGTAACTGAAAAAGTTCCTATATAAAGTAGCCCATGATAGCCACTTGAGAATAACATCTTAAAAAAATTTAATTTATAAATTATTAACATCCCAAGAAAGACAGTAATAAAAGGAATAAGTCCTCGATAGAATACTAAACCCCAAGTATCAACGTTAGAAAGTCTGATGAATAAAGAGTCAGGTGTAATAAACATTACCGCAACAAAAGCTAATAATGAACCCTTTTGTTGTTCGGTTAAATTGTTCAAGCTCCTAAACCTTTCCAAAAGTTTTTAGCAAGATTTATATTTGTTAAATCATAAAAAGTTTTAAGTCCAGTAGGTGAAGTCACATTAATGTCACCATTTAGTTTTTGATCTATAAAATCAATACCAGAAAAATAAATATTAATTTTTTTAAGGTCTTTAGCAATTAAATTTGAAATTTTTGTTTCTATTTTTGTTAATTTGGTAGCAATAGGTATAGCTCCTTTACTCATGTTGCTCAAGAAAGATCCTTTTTTAGGAATTCTTGAAATTGCCCCACAAATTTTTCCATTAATCAAAAAAACTCTTTTATCCCCAAGTTTAATTTTAGGTAAAAACTTTTGACACATGATGTGCCCATGTTTTTTAATAAAATTTAAAATCAATTTTTTATTAATTTTTCTCTCTATAAGGTGAATATCATTTCCACTGAAGCTATGAATAGGTTTGATGATAATTTTTTTATTTTTTATAAAAAATTTATTAACCTCATTGATGTCTTTTGTAAAAATTGTATTTGGCATGAATTTTTGAAATGAAGCAGAGTATAACTTTTCTGATACATTTCTTATAGATGTTGGGTTATTAATAATCTTAACTTTATCTTTGATTTTATCTAATATGTACGTAGTTGAAATATACTCTAAGTTAAAAGGGGGATCTTGACGTATCAGTAGATATTTGCATTTAGATAAATCCAATGTTTGCTTGCTTACAATTTTAAAAAAATTTTTATTGGTATAGGTAAATTTTATATAATAGCCCTTAGCTACCACTTTATCATTTATTATCGAAAGGTCTTTCGGCTCATAATAGAATATTTTACAATTTCTATTTTGAGCTTCTACAGCAAGAAATATACTGGTATCACTTTTTGGGTTAAGTTCTGAAGGGTGATTTCCTTGAATAGCAACTATCTTATTTATCATATAGTTCAGTTAAATTTTCATCTTTGGAAAATTTATTAATCATATGATCTGCATTTGTTGTCTTATTATGAATTAATTTTTTTAAGTGGTTTAAAAACTTTGTCTCGTTTTCACCGGATTTATTTAAAATGTCTCTGCTCTCTAAACCTTTTTTAGACAAATTAAGCAATAATGATGACCAATATAATAAATCTTTACCCATCAATTCTGTATTAAAACCTTTTTTAGGAGCCTCCAAATACGCATTAATAATTTTATTTTTATCCCATTTAGAAATTAACTCAAAAGTCTCATCTAAGTTTCCATATAAAATTCCAGTATTAAATGCTGGTCCAGCACACAAGCAATCCCAACCACACGTATCCATGGATCTTAATTCTATATATTTTTTTAATCTATTTTCTGTAAAGATAGTACTTAGATGAGTAGCTAAATCATCTTCTGTTGGCAGCTTATTATTTATTTCTTTAATTTTCCCATTCATAAAATCTGAAAATGTATAATTTTCTCCAGATAAATATTCTTGCCCATTTTGAATGAAAAGAAGAGGAAAGTTTATTGCAAAATCTGCATATTTTTCAAAATTCATATTATCAAAAAAAACTTCAGGAAGACCTCCTCTAGATGTTTCTTGCCAAACTTTTGATCTATAAGACATATAACCACTATTTTTTTTTTCAACTATTGAGGAGTTTGCAAATAATGCAATTGATATTGGAACAAGTGAATTAATTATTTTGAATTTTTTTATAAAATCTTCTTCTGAGTTGTAATCAAGGTTTAATTGAGTACCACAAGTTCTATACATCATGTCTAGACTTAGTGAGCCACCGTTAGGCATATCTCTAGTCATCACATCATACCTTTGCTTAGGGTTATTAGGCACTTCACTTAGAGCTGAAATTGGATCAAAACCAGCACTAACAATTTTTAAACCAATTTTTTTAGTTACTTGTTTTAATTCAAATAGATAATCGTGAGATTCAGCGCAGGCTTCATGAATATTATTTAATTTGTCACCTGATAATTCTATTTGGTTGCCAGGTTCAAGTGTAATGTTTTTACCTTCTTTTTGTAGACCAATAATATTTTTTTTTTCCATTATTGACTTCCAACCAAACTCACTTAATGCATTAAACATTTTTAGGATAGTTTTGTAGTCAGCTCTTTTATTTTTATTTTGATCAAATAAAAACTTTTCATGCTCAATACCAATTTTAAAATCTTTGGTATCTCTAATTCCTGAATTAAAATAATTAACTATGTGCTCTTTATTGGTAATCATTGATTTATATATAGTGATATAAAGGTTAATTTAAAGTAATTTAAGTAAACTTTATTGTACTTATTTTAATTTCCTGAAGCTGTACTTAGTAAAGATAGTTGAGTTATTTTATCATCACCCAAAATATCAATTGGTTTTACAGGGTAATCTCCAGTAAAATAATGATCTGTTAATTGAGGATAGGTGTCATTCCGTTTTTCGAATCCTATTGCTCTATACAACCCCTCAAGTGATAAAAAATCTAAAGATTTAGCACCAATATATTCACAAATTTCTTCATTTGTTTTATTAGCTGCAAGAAGCTCTTTTTTAGTTGGTGTATCTACACCATAAAAATCTGGATATCTAATTTCTGGACAAGCAATTTTAACATGTACTTCTTTTGCACCAGTATCATAAAGCATTTTAACAATTTTATGTGAAGTTGTTCCTCTAACTAAAGAGTCGTCTATTAAAATAATTCTTTTATCTTTAATTGTAGATTTATTAGCATTTAGTTTTAATTTAACACCCAAACTTCTAATTTTTTGACTGGGTTCAATAAAAGTTCTTCCAACATAATGGTTTCTAATTAAACCTAATTCAAAATTAATTCCTAGGTGTTGAGCAAATCCAAGTGCCGCAGCATTTCCTGAGTCTGGTACAGGGACTATTATATCTGCATCAATCTTATTTTCTTTAGCAAGTTCTGTTCCTAAGTTTTTTCTATGTTCGTAAGCTGATTTTCCATCTAATAAACTATCCGGTCTTGCAAAATAAATATATTCAAAAACACAAGGCCTAACTTTTCTTGCAGGGAAGGGTTTAAAACTTTTTAACTCATTATTTTCAATCAAAACAATCTCACCATTCTCCACATCTCTTATATACTTAGCTCCTATAATATCTAGCGCACATGTTTCAGATGCCAAAACATAACTGTCTTTTATTTTACCAATAATTAAAGGCCGTATTCCATGTGGGTCTCTAACACCTATTAACGTACTTTGTGTAAGCATAACCAATGCGTAGCCACCTTGAATTTGAAATATTGCATCAATAACTTTATCAACTGTTTTGCTTCTTTTTGATTTTGCAATTAATTGAACAATTGTTTCAGTATCTGATGTTGTGTAAAAAATTGCACCATCTTCAACTAACTTATTTCTAAGTGTAACGGAGTTAGTTAAATTTCCATTATGTGCAACGCCAATACCACCAGCATTAGTATCAGCAAAAAAAGGTTGGATATTTCTTAAAGTATTTTCACCTGTAGTACTGTACCTGTTATGACCTATAGCATGTTTTCCAAGTAAATTTTTTAATACCTTTTCTTTGTTAAAGTTATCTCCAACTAAACCAAATCTTTTTTCTGAATGATATTTTTCCCCATCAAATGATACAATTCCACACCCTTCTTGTCCCCTGTGCTGAAGCGCATGAAGACCTAGAGCAGTTAGGGCAGCAGCATCATCACTATTACTTATACCAAATACGCCACATTCTTCCTTAAGTTTTGGGTTATAGTTCTTCAATTTTTTCTTTAGAATCTTGATAATTTTTTTCATTAGGAAATACTTTTATAAGATAAATACTATGTTTTTCTATCCATGGGAAGATGATTGATTTGTCAGTATTAATTGGCCATTTATTATAATTATAGACGATATCTATAGCTGAAAATAAACAAACACAAATTGCATAGCTTCTAATAAAACCAAAAAATAAACCAAAAATAGAATCAAGTCTTCCGAGTCCAACAAACTTCACAGTCTTACTAATTCCTTTGTTCACTACTAATATTATAAAAACAACTAAAATAAAAATTGCCAAACCAAGTGTGATATCAAGTACGTATTCGCTATCAATTATATTTTTAAAATAGGGTTTAATTCTAGGAAATACAAGCAATGTTATAACATAAGCTAAAATCCATTTTGAAACAGAAAGTAAACTTAAAACAAAACCTTTGCTATAACATTTAATCACAGACCAAATAGTGAAGAGTAAAAAAATTAAATCTATAATTGAGATCGCTTTATAAAAATCTTGTAAAGCATCAATCATATTTATTTTTATTTTCCAAATGGTTTACTTATTAAAATAAGAGAGGGTAGTAGAGTTAATACTGAGATCATAGCAAGTAGCATGGCTATACCAGTGAACACTCCGAAATAAATTGTGGGTATAAATTTTGAAAAAACTAGAATTGAAAACCCAAACACAATAGTGATTGATGTGTTAAGTATTGCAACACCAACAGTAGAATGACATATTTTAAGAGTTTGGTTATAATCTTTATTTTTTAAAAACTCTTCTTTAAATCTATAAATATAGTGAATACTATTATCTACAGCAATACCAATTGTAATTGCAGCAATTGTTATAGTCATCATGTCTAGAGGTATTCCCAATAACCCAATAATTCCTAAAATAAAAAAAGCAGCAATAAAGTTTGGCACCACTCCGATTAAAGATAGCTTGATGTTTCTAAACAAAATCATAAACATTGAAAAAATTCCAACCATAACTAGCCCCAATGTAAGTATTTGTGATTTAAAAAGACTTTGAAGTAAATTGTTAAATAAAATTAAAACACCTGCAAGTTTAAATTCTTCCTTGTTTAAATCTAATTTATTTTCTAAATCGTAATTTATTTGATTTATGAGATCATTTCTTCTCAAGCCATCTTGCGAGTCAATAATTCTCAAACTTATTCTAGCCTCATTGTCTTTAATCGAGATATATGGATCAATAATATCTTTTTTTATACTTTCAGGAATTTTTGAGTAGAGCAAACCCATTTCTAATGTCCCTAAAGACTTGTTGTTATTTAATTGTGTAGCAACTTCTATAATTGAGCTAAATGATAAAACTTTTCCAACAGCCGTTAAACTGTCTAAATAGTTGTGAACAGCTTGAATTTTATCAACCTTATCTTTAGTAAACCAGTATTTTTCATCATTTTGGTTTTTATCATCTCCCCAATCTTCAAAGTTATCATCTTCAGTTGTCTTCACTTTTATTTTATCAGGAAACTTTAATATAATTTCTAAGGGTGTAGTGCCACCTAACTTTTCATCAATCAGCTTCATACCTTTGTATATTTCTGTATTTTTATTAAAATAATTTATAAAACTATTTTCAACTTCAAGGCGGCTTATTCCAACAATACTTAAAATAATAACAAGACCGGTAATTACAAATATAGAATTTTTATTATTAATCGAGATTTTCCCAAAAAAAGAAGTAATTTTTGAATCATCATCTTGTTTGATCTTTATATTATTATTAGACATAAAACCTAGGAGCGTAGGAAGTAGAGTGAATGTAATTATAAAAGATGTAATCAATCCCAAAGTCATCATCCAGCCAAAATCAATAATGGGTCTAATGCCACTAAAAATTAAAGATAAAAAGGCACACACAGTTGTTAGAACGGTGTAAATAATTGGCCAAAACATTTTCCCAGTTGTCATTGAGATAATTTCAAAGTTACTCAAGTTTGGAAAATCATTTCTTAATTGTAAAAAACGAGTACTCATATGAATATTCATTGCCATAGTTAAGATTAACATTAACGCAATGAAGTTTGATGAAATGACAGTAACCTTCCAACCTAAAAGACCAAGAAGACCCGTCATGATTAAAACTGAAAAGAAACAACTACTAATTGGTATTATAATCCAAATTAATTTTCTAAATATAAACCAAAGTGTTGCGATGATAAATAAAAGAACACCTAAACCAAAAACAATTATATCGCTTTTAATAAACGACATCATATCATCAGCGATCATTGGAATACCTCCTAGATAAATTTTTCCAATATCTTCGTAGCTTTTAATTACCTCTCTTATTTGGGTAATATTTTCATGGTTTTTTTTCTTTAAAATGTCTTTATATATTTCTATTTCTTTTTCAGTTTTGCTCTTTATATCTTTTAGTTCATCTTTTTTAATATAAACAATCACACCACTTGTTTTACCATCTTCACTAATGACAAAATTTCTAAAGACTGGACTATTTAGTATTTCTTTAAATCCTCTCTCTGTGTCTACATTTTCATCTTTTAATGTTTTAAAACTTTCTAATCTTTCTTGAAGAGGAGCCTCTGAATTATTGAGCAAAGGGATATCTAATAACGTTATAACACTGTGAACCCAGTCCAAACTTTGAATTTTATACTTTAAACTTAAAAGGTTATTAATTGAGGATTCAGTAACCATTCCCTCATTAGGAGTATAGGTTAAAACCAAAAAATCTTTTGAGCCATATCTCTGGGTAATCTCTTTTAAATACTCAAGGTCTGGGTCTCCCTCAATTAAAAGAGTGTCAGAAGAAGCATCTAATCTAAAATCTTTAGAGAAATAACCAAAACTCAATAATGTAATTAAAAGTAATATAAAAATAGACTTAGGGTTTTTTAGAACAGTGTTTTGGTATAAATGAGATAGCATTTATTACTATTTATATTGGATATTAGTTAATTTGAGTATCTTTAAATTTAGTAAACATTGCTTCAAATTCTACCATAACATTACCAGTAGGGCCGTGTCGTTGTTTTCCGATAATTAGTTCAGCTAAATTTGAAACTTCATTCATTTTAGCTTGCCACTCAGCATGCTCTACAGTTGCAGGTCTTGGCTCTTTTCTTTCCAGGTAATATGCCTCTCTATATACAAACATCACAACATCAGCATCTTGCTCGATTGAACCAGATTCTCTTAAATCTGATAATTGAGGCTTGTGATCATCTCTTTGTTCTACTGCTCTGGATAATTGCGAAAGTGCAATTACTGGAAGCTTAAGCTCTTTTGCCATTGCCTTAAGCCCTTGAGTGATTTCAGAAATTTCTTGAACTCTACCGTCTCTATTGTTTCCTGATCCTCTCATTAGCTGAATATAATCAACGACTATTAGATCTAAACCAAATAATCTTTTAATACGTCTTGCTCTGTTGCTCATTGCAGCAATACTGATAGCAGGGGTCTCATCTATATATAAAGGAAGCTCCGATATATTTTTTGAGGTTTCAATAAATTTATCAAACTGTTCATCAGAAATTCTTCCTCTTCTTATATCGTTTGATTTAATTCTAGACTGTTCTGCTAAAATCCTAGTAGATAATTGTTCTGATGACATTTCTAGAGAAAAAAAAGCAACTGCAGACTTTTTTCCTTTTTCTTGTAATTTTTGAGCTGCATTGAAAGCTATGTTTGTAGCTAAAGCTGTTTTTCCCATAGAAGGTCTTCCTGCGATAATAATCAAATCCGAATTATGCAATCCGCCTAATCTATCATCTAAATCTCTTAAACCAGTTGGTACACCTACAATTCCCTCATCATTACGGTAGGCGGCTGATGCCATCTCTATGGTTTGCTTCATTGCTTCATCAAATTTAACTAATGAAGAATTAAAAGATCCTTTTTCAGCAAGATCAAATAATAACCTTTCTGAATTTTCAATTATATTTTGTCCATTAACATCAAGTGCATTTAGTTTTGCAGCATCAATTGTATTTTCAGATATTTTAATTAACTCTCTTCTTACAAACATATCATAAATAATTCTTGAATATTCAATTGCTTGCCTTGGTGGCGTTGAAAATTTTGTAACTTTAACCAAGTATTCAGGAACATTTAGTTCATCTTTTTCATTTTCAAAATAATTTTTTAGGGTGATTGGGTTTGCAAGCATTCCTTTATAAATTAGACTTTCAATTGCTGAAAAAATACTCTGATGCATAGGGTCATAAAAGTTAACACTAGAAACAATGGTATTAATTTCATCAAATATTTCATTTTGTACTAATATTGATCCAATTACCGCTTGTTCAGCTTCAATGTTGTTGGGGAGCTCTTTGAATGTGTCTTTAACGATACTTAGATTGTTTTCCATGAACAAATTTTAACCGATATAAGATTTAAAAAAATAACAAATATACGCTGGGGAAAAAATTGTATAATTATTGAATTGTTTCTGCCGTGACTACATTGACAGTAATTTCAGAGTCTATTTCAGAGTGTAAGATAATTTTTACCTTAAATTTACCAAGTGATTTAATTTCAGTTATTGGTTGTATCATTGAAGGCTTGATATCTAGTTTATCATTTTCTTGTATTAACTTTGCAATTTCTGTTGGTTTAACAGAACCATAAAGCTCTTTATTTTCTGTACTTAGTTTTTTTATTTCATATTCTTTGTTATTGATTTGTTCTGAAATTTTTTGCGCTTCTTTCTTTTTTTCAACATCTTTCTTTCCTAATTCAGATTTAATTTTTTCAACTTCAGCAATATTTTCTTTTGAAGCGTAAAGAGCTTTTTTGCTTGAAATTAAAAAGTTTCTACCAAATCCTCTTTTTACATCTATAATTTCTCCAATAGATCCAATTTTTCTCAAATTTTCTAAAAGTATAACTTTCATTAAATTAACGCTAAATTTCTAGCTCTCTTAATAGACAATGAAAGCTCTCTTTGTTTTTTTTGAGAAACATTTGTAATTCTTGAGGGTAAAATTTTACCATTCTCAGACATATATTTTTTTAATAATCTTATATTTTTATAATCAACTTCTGGTGCACCTTTAATTGAAAGTGGGCAAGATTTTTTAAACTTATATTTGTTAGGCTGGAATATGCTTAATTTTGCAAAGTTACTTTGGCTACCTTTTTTCTTATTTCCTGCTCTTTTTTTTGATGGCATAATTAATCTCTATTAAAATCTCTTTTGTATTCATTTTTTTCGTACTCATTTTTTTGTGAAAAATATTTTGCTTCTAAATCAAATTTTTTAACTCTAACAGTCATATATCTTAAAAGATTTTTATCAATAATCTCATTTTTTTCTAATTCATCAATAATTTTTCCAGAACCTTTAATCTTAAAGTGCATGTAGATGCCTTTTTTATTTTTTTTAATAGCATATGCTAAATTTAACAAACCCCAATCTTCAGTTTGTACTATTTCACCATCATTTTTCTCTACTATTTTAGAATATTTCTCAGTTAATTGTTTGACCTGAGCAGGACTAGTATCTTGTCTAGCAACTATAGTGTGTTCGTATAAATTCATAATTGTTCTTTAATAAAAAGTGAGGATATACTATTATAACAATTGAATTACAACACTTAAAACCACAATAAAGTTTAGATAATTAAATGTTTTCTGTTATTTTTCCTGGTCAAGGCTCACAATTAGTTGGAATGGGTAAAGACTTTTACAATAAATATACCCTTGTTAAGGATTTATTCAAAGAAGCTGATGACACACTTGGTTTTCCGTTATCAAACCTTATTCTTAATGGACCTAAAGAAGACCTAGATTTAACTGAAAATACTCAACCTGCTATATTTTTAATAAGTTATTCAATATTTAAACTAATTAAAGAAGAATTTAATATTAACCTAAATAGAGCAAATTTTTTTGCTGGACATTCTTTGGGGGAGTATTCAGCGTTAGCCTCAGCTGGAGTATTATCATTTTCGGATACTTTAAGAATATTAAAAATTAGAGGAAAAGCCATGCAAAACTCTGTTCCAAAAGGAGTGGGGGGGATGGTTGCAGTTTTAGGTTCTGAAATTGAAACAATTGAAAATTTTATTAGTGAAAATAAAACTAAATATGAATGTTATATTGCAAATGATAATTCTGTAGGTCAAATAGTACTAAGTGGCAATATTGAAGATCTAGAAAAAATGATGGTTGATTTAAAGTCTGCTAACATTAAAAATATTAAACTTCCTGTAAGTGCACCATTTCATTGTAAATTAATGAACAAAGCAACACTTGTCATGAATGAGGAGATTGAAAAGTTAAATTTTAAAGAACCTCAAAATATTTTAATTTCGAATGTAACTGGAAAAGAAATAAGTAATTCAAATGAGTTAAAATATTTATTGGTTAAACAAATTGAAAGTAGAGTTCGTTGGAGAGAAAGCGTTTTACTAATGGTTAGTAAAGGAATTAATCAATTTATAGAAATAGGACCTGGTAAAGTTTTATCTGGTTTAATAAAAAGAATTGATAAAAATGTTAAAGTTAGTGCAATAAACACAGAAGAGGATATAAAGTTAATTAATATTAATGAGTAGTTTAAAAAATAAAAATATTATAATTACAGGTGCATCGGGTGGCATAGGCAATTCAATAGTCGAAAAACTGCACGAGAATGGTGCTAATATTTTAGCCACAGGTACAAGAATTGAAAAGCTAGAAGAGCTAAAAGTAAAATTTAATGATATTAAAATACTCAAATTTGACATCTCTCAGCATGAAAAAATTGAAGAGTTTATAAATAATGCAACTGAAGAGTTAGGTGGATCACTTGATTGTATAATCAACAATGCTGGCATTACAAAAGATAACTTAACAATTAGAATGAGCTTAGAGGAATGGACTAAGGTCATAAATATAAATTTAACCTCAACATTTTTAATGTGTAAATATTCCATTAAAAAGATGCTTAAAAATAAGTCTGGAAAAATTATTAATATTACATCGGTGGTTGGGCACACAGGAAATGCTGGTCAAGCAAACTACACAGCTTCAAAAGCAGGTATTGTTGCTATGTCTAAAAGTCTTGCAATTGAATATGCAAAAAAAAATATAAATGTGAATTGTATATCTCCTGGCTTTATAAGTACCGCTATGACAGATCGGATTGGTGAAAAGCATAAAGAGACAATTATAGGTAAAATTCCATCTAATAGACTAGGAAAACCTGAGGATATTGCAAATGCTGTAAATTTTTTAAGTTCTGATCAGTCAGACTATATTAATGGAGAAACATTACATGTTAATGGAGGCATGTATTTGGGTTGACAAAACTACTTTTTGAACTAATAACGAATTATAACAAAAAGGAACATTATGTCAGAAGATATTTCAAAAAAAGTTAAAAAAATTGTAGCAGACCATCTAGGTATAGATGAAGCTAAAGTATTAGATGATTCAAGTTTTATAGATGATCTTGGGGCAGACAGTTTAGACACTGTTGAATTAGTAATGGCTTTTGAAGAAGAATTTGGTTCAGAAATTTCAGATAGTGAAGCTGAAAAAATTCTTACTGTAGGTGATGCTGTTAATTTTATAGCAGGCAAAGCAAACTAGAAATTTAAAATGTCCGTAAAAAAAGATGGGATAATGGTGATTTTATCATCCCCATCTGGGGCAGGTAAAACTACTTTAGTAAAACTTCTATCTAAAGATAAAAACTTTCATATATCAATATCCCACACGACTCGAAAAGCAAGACCTAGCGAAGTTGCAAATAAAGATTATTATTTTGTCAATCATGAAAAATTTGAGGGGCTAATTAAAAATGAAGAATTTTTAGAATATGCAAGAGTTTTTAATCACCTTTATGGAACAACAAGAACACCTGTTATAGAAAAATTAGAAAAGAGCGAGAATGTAATATTTGATATTGATTGGCAGGGTGCAGATCAAATTAAAAATAAAAAATTAAATTATAAGTTAATTACTTTTTTTATACTTCCGCCAAGTAAAAAAGTTTTGTTTGAAAGACTCTCCAATAGAGATATGAAAGATAAACTAATTGTAGACGAGAGAATGAAAGAATTCAGCAGAGATGTTTTACACTGGATAAACTATGATTATGTAATTATAAATGACAATCTTGACGAATGTTATTCTAAAATTAGCAATTTAATTGATGCAGAAATTAATAATGGCTCAAAAGATTATGACAAAGAATATATTAGAAAACATATTAATAAATTAACGTCTTAAATTCTCATATTCTTTAACAAGCTTAAAGTATATTTCAGGTTCAAGATTTTGAGGTCTAAGATTAAGATCAATATTAAATTTATCTGCAACTTCTTTTGCATTAGTAAAAACCTGATTAAAAGGTTTTTTTAGCATTTTTCTCCTTTGACTAAAAAAAACTCTAGTAATCATTTCAAGATTTTTTGCATCTTCTAGTTCAAAAATATTATTTCTAGGGGTAAATAGTAGCAGCGTACTATCAACCTTCGGTCTTGGAGAAAAACTTTGAGCTTTAATGTCCATTATTTTTTTAATATTTAATTTCCAGTTTGATAAAATAGATAACCTTCCATATTTTGAGGTATTAGATTCTGCAATAATTCTTTCAGCCACTTCTTTTTGAAACATTAGCACTAAGCTTTCAAACCAAATTTTTTTATTTAGATTTGTTATCCATTTTGAAAGAATTTCTGTTGAAATATTATAAGGCAGGTTTCCAAATACAGTCAGCTTTTCATTAGAAATTTTATCTTCAGATATTTTTAAAACATCATCATTAATAATTTTAATTTCATCAGAAAATTTATCTTGCAATAATAGAGCTAGCTCGTCATCTTTTTCAATTACATAAACCTTTGATGGGTTTTTTTTTAGAAGAAAAGAGGTTAAATTTCCACTACCAGGACCTATTTCTAAAACTTCTTTATTTGCAATGTCAACTGTATCAACGATCAACTCTAGCACATTACGATCTATTAAAAAATTTTGTCCTAAGCTTTTTTTTGGTCTAATAAACATTTATTTATCTAAGAATTTTAAAGCTTTCATTAAACTTGTTGGGTCAGATAAATTCTTACCTAGCATAGAAGAGTTTGGCCCATGATCTGGTGAAATACGGATAAATGGTAAACCTAGAGTTATATTAATTGCATCAAAGCCAAACAAAGCTTTCACAGGAGTGAGGACTTGATCATGATACATTCCAATAATTACATCAAACTTTTTAAAATGTTCTTTTATGAAAATAGTATCAGCAGGAAATGGACCTTCAACTCTAAATTTTTGATTTTTTAGTTTATATATTGCAGGAATAATTGAAGTATTCTCTTCAGATTTTTTAAAATTACTTTCACAATGTGGATTTAAACCTGTTATTGCAATTTTTGGTTTTTTCTTAAAATTTTTTTTATAAAACTCAGTAATAAGTTTAACATGAGTATATATTTTTTTTTTTGAGATATGTTTATGCACATCTTTTAAAGCAAGATGAGTTGTAATTGGACTTACTGATAATTTTTTGTTAAAAATTAACATAGCAATATTGTTATTTTTTTTTGTTTTTTTTGCTAAATATTCAGTAATACCTAAAGTTTTTCCTTTTAAAAAATGTTTTTTTGAAATAGGTCCATTTATTAACTTAGAGAAGTTATTTTGTATTATAATTTTTAAAGCAACATCAAAAGTTTCCTCTATATAATTATTAGATTTAGTTGAAATATCTTCAAAACAATTTTTAAATTTGTATTTTACATTAATTAAATTAATCATTTTATTATTTAATTTTTTAAAGTTATTAAAGTTTTTATCAATAGTATTAATTTTATAAAAAAAACCTAACTTTAACATTTGCTTTTCAAG
>Ga0209711_10002978_pt1 | contig 14582 bp, 9 predicted proteins | sample ArcticOcean_MG_C_7_FD_187441 | JGI IMG/M metagenome (GOLD analysis project Ga0209711, IMG submission 187441) | Marine microbial communities from western Arctic Ocean - ArcticOcean_MG_CB11_88 (SPAdes) (version 2) | ecosystem: Environmental > Aquatic > Marine > Oceanic | place: Arctic Ocean... | reverse complement strand
TTTAAATAGATCTTCAAATAAGTTTTTTACATAATCATTATTTTCTTCTGCTATTGGTAAAATTACAACTTGTGTTGGTGCCAACCAAAAAGGTAATTTACCTGCATAATTTTCAATTAAAATTCCAATAAATCTTTCAAGAGAACCAAATAAAGCTCTGTGCAACATCACGGGTGTTTTTTTACTGCCATCTTTATCAATATATGTAGCTCCAAGCCTGTTTGGCAAATTCAAATCAACTTGTAAAGTTCCACATTGCCAATCTCTACCTATGGCATCTCTTAATACAAATTCTATTTTAGGACCATAAAAAGCACCTTCACCTTTGTTAATTGTATATTCCAATTTTGAAAGCTTTATAGCAGTTAGTAAAGCAGACTCTGATTTGTCCCAAATTTTATCATCCCCAACTCTCTTTTCTGGCCTGTCAGAGTATTTTAATATTACATCTTCAAAACCTAAGTCTTTATAAATTTTTAAAATTAACTTTGTTACACTTAAAGTTTCTTCTGTAATTTGATCTTCTGTGCAAAAAATATGAGCATCATCTTGGGTAAAAGCTCTTACTCTTAAAAGTCCATGCAGTGCTCCTGAAGGCTCGTACCGATGAACTTTACCAAATTCAGATAATTTTAAAGGTAGGTCTCGATAGCTTTTTAAACCTTGATTAAAAATTTGAACACAGCCAGGACAATTCATGGGTTTAATAGCAAAAATTTTTTCATCCGGAGTTTCTGAGGTGTACATATGCTCACTAAATTTTTCCCAGTGGCCAGATTTTTCCCATAGACTTCTGTCTAGTAGCTCTGGTGTATTAATTTCTTTATATCCCGCTAATCTTTGTTTCATTCTCATGTACTCAATTAGTCTTTGAAAAAGTGCCCAGCCTTTTTCGTGCCAAAATACAGCACCAGGACTTTCTTCTCTAAAATGAAATAAATCCATTTCTTTTCCTAATTTACGATGATCTCTTTTTTCAGCTTCTTCTAGTCTACCAAGATATTCCTCTAATTCTTTTTTTGATGTCCAGCATGTTCCATAAATTCTTTGTAACATTTCATTTTTTGAATCACCCCTCCAGTAAGCTCCCGAAACTTTAATAAGTTTGAAAGCCTTTCCTACTTTTCCAGTTGAAGATAAATGTGGGCCTCGACACAGATCACTCCATTTTCCGTGGCTGTAAATCGACACTTCGTCTTCAGTTGGAATACTTTCAATAATTTCTGCTTTATATTTTTCACCTATTTTTTTAAAGTGTTTTATAGCATCTTCTCTTTTCCAAACATGCCTAGAGGTTTTTTCATTCCTGTCTACAATTTCTTTCATTCTCCTTTCGATTTTTAACAAATCATCTTCTGTGAATGGTTCTTTCCTAGCAAAATCATAATAAAAACCATTTTCTATTACTGGGCCGATGGTAACTTGTGTTCCTGGATACAGCTCTTGAACTGCCATTGCCAAAATATGAGCAGTATCATGACGTAAAACTTCTAATCCTTCTTTGTCCTTGAGTGTAATAATTTGTATCTTTGAATCTTTTCTTATTTCAAAACTTAAATCTTTAAGTTCTCCATTAACAGACATAATGAGAGCTTCTTTTTCGAGAGACTTACTAATTTTTTTTACAAGTTCAAATCCATCCATGGATTTTTCAAAAGATATTTTTTTTCCGTCTAAAAGTTGAATATTAGGCATTGTTTGTTTTATTTAAGTAGTTTCTTGTACTCTGTAAAGGTACTTTGACACATTTGATCAACATTAAATTTTTTTTCCACATTTTTTCTTCCTTGTTCGCCCATTAGTCTCAAAGATTGTTTGTTCATTTCCATAACTTTTTTTATAGTCTTGGCTAATTCTTTTTGGTCATTGTATTTATATAACAAACCTGACTTGCCGTTTAATATTGTTTCTCTAGAACCGCCAATATTACTTGCGACAATAGGTTTGTTCATAGCTTGGGCTTCCACTGCCACTCTACCAAATGCCTCTGGTTCAATTGAGCACGATACAACAAGATCACTTAATTTATAAGCTAGCGGCATTTCTTTACAATTTTCGATAAAAGTTATTTTTTTTCTTAGTCTGTGTCTCTCGACCAAAAGTGCCAGTTTTTTTGAATACACTTCTCTTCCTTGGTCGGAGCCTAAAATAATTGCATGAAAATTTTCTTTATTATGTTCTTCTATGAGCAAGCTTAAAGACTCAATAAATATTTCATGTCCTTTCCATCTTGTTAATCGTCCAGGAAGTAAAATAATAAAATTTTTTTTATCAATTTTCCAGCTTGCTGCTAAAATATTTGCATTTTTTTCTGATATGTTGTTTGTGTTAAAATATTCTAAATTAATTCCTCTAAAAATTACCAATAATTTTTTTTTTTTATAATTTAAATATTTTAGATAATTCTCGTTTATATGATTAAAAATAAAATTTGAACCTCCGATAATTAACTTTGAACGCACCATGACACTATTGTAAAATTTTTTAAATTTACCTGAAAAATTGTAAGTACCATGAAAAGTAGTAACAAATTTTGCTCTTGAAAAAAAACAAGCCCATAAACAGGACCATGCGGGGGCTCGGCTACGAGCATGTACGATATCAATATTATAAAATAATATTATAAAAAAAATAATTATAAAATTAAAAATCATGATTATTGGATTTTTTGATTGAACTGGCAATCGGATAACTTTTACTATATCTCTCCTAACATACTTTAAAAGTTGACCACCGCTAGTTATTAAAAATGATTTACAATCTTGTTCTGCCAAGTAATGAGCAAGATCATAACAACCTGTTTCAGCTCCCCCAAAACCTAATTTAGGGATTACTTGTAAAACTTTTATTGTAGATGACATTTTTAAAACTATATATTATCAGATGTAAGCATTAAACTTTATATGGAAAAATTTAAATATATTAAAATCACTAAAACCAAAAAACTTAGATATATAGACAATTATTATAAAGAAAATCTATACATAATTTTTCTTCCAGGTTTTATGTCTGATATTGACGGAAAAAAACCTCAAGCTTTTAAAAAATATGCTGTTAAAAACAAATTAGGTTTTTTAACAATTGAGTACTCTGGTCATGGCAAATCGTCAGGAGAGTTTACAAAAGGAAATATAAGTGAATGGTCAACTGATGCAAAAAAATCAATTAAGAAAATTGTAAAGAAAAATAATTTTATTTTAATTGGTTCAAGCATGGGCGCTTGGATTGCTTTAAATCAATTCAAACACTTCAAAAACCAGATTAAAGGTTTTGTAGGCATTGGTTCTGCACCTGAATTTTTAGACAGATTAATGTGGAAACAATTCACTAAAAAAATAAAAAATGAAATTAAACAAGAAGGCATAAGTATTATTAAACATGGACAATCAAAATTAAAGCAAAAACAACATGAGTACCCTATTACATACCAGTTAATCAAAGATGGGAGGGAGAACAAAGTTTTATCAAAAAAAATTGATTCTAAAATTCGTGTCACTATGATTCATGGGAAAAAAGATGAACTTGTCCCAGTGTCATTTTCTAAAAAGGTTTTATCAATATTTAAATATGCTAAAAAAAAACTAGTAATAATTAAACGTGGAGATCACAGTTTATCTGATAAAATTCCTTTAAAAAAAATACTTAAAGAATTAAATAGTATTGTTATGAATGTAATTTAGTCCCTCAACATAAGTTGGATATTTTAATTTATAATTAAAAAACTCTTTCATTTTTTTATTGTCAACTTTTTTAGAGTCTTTATAAAAGTTTTTTACCATTTCACTTTTTATTGAAACTAACTCAACTGTCTCTGGCTTTTTAGTATTTAAAAGTTTAGATCCATACAAAATAACTTCTTCGGTGGAAGCAGGTTTGTCATCGGACACATTGTAGATTTCTTTTGCTTTGAAATTCTGAAGAGACTTAAATAAAATATTCGAAATATCCTCAACATGTATCCTTGAAAAAAACTGATTTTTTTTATTAATTATTTTTGTGTTTCCCTCTTTAAGTCTAGTTAAAATATTATTCTGATTGGAGTAGATGCCTGATAATCTTAATATTTGAAGTGGCAAGTTATTTCTTTCTGCTAAACTTAACCAAGATTTTTCTGCACTCAGTCTATCTATGCCATTTGTAGATGTTGGGTTTGTTTTGCTGTTTTCATCTACCCAATCTCCATTATGATTACCGTAAACACTAGTAGCAGATAAATATGTAATCCACTTTATTTTGCTATTATCAAAAATACTTTTAAAGTTCTTTATAACTATGTCTTCTCCACTAACTGGAGCTATAGATATTAAAATGTGATTTGACGATTTTAAATTCTCAATTAATTTTTTATCAAAAAAATTTTCGGAAAATTGAAGCCTTTCGTAAGCTAAACCATCAAAATTCTTTCTTTCAGATTTTTCCCTAGAAGTTACAGTTAAATTAATTTTTACATTCTCTGAATTAATTTTTTTTATAAAATTTTTTGCTACCTGACCAAATCCAAAACAAATAATATTCATTTTTTCCATTTAACTAACCTTTTTAATAGTAGGCCTTAAGGTGATAGGATTATCTAGTTTATCGAGCATCTCGATTGGACATACTTGTTTGAAATTCAATAATTCCTTTTCGTAGTTTTCTAAAATTACTTTAGCAGTTCTTGAATTTGTTTCTTTTAAAAAATCTTCAAGGTTATCTTTTAAAAACTTTTTCCAATAGTCAGTTTCAACTTGTTGCCAAATAACAGAGACTGGATTTACAAAATTTTCAAAATTATTTTCTGGATCATAAATAAAAGCCATCCCTCCTGTCATTCCGGCTCCAAAATTATCTCCTACTTGCCCGAGGATAATCACGTTTCCTCCTGTCATATATTCACATCCGTGTGCCCCGCATCCCTCTACGATCGCAAGACTACCAGAGTTTCTAACTGCAAATCGTTCACCAGCTTGTCCTGAGGCATATAGCTTGCCGGCTGTAGCACCATATAAAACTGTATTTCCAATAATTGCATTCTCACTGGAGACTAAGCTGCTTTTGTTTGAGGTTCGTACAATTATCTTTCCTCCTGAAAGACTTTTACCAACATAATCGTTTGTATCTCCCTCTACTATTAATTTTAATCCCTTAATTAAAAAAGCTCCTAATGATTGACCTGCACTGCCATTAAGCTTAATGGTTAGAGAATCTTCGTTTAATTTGTTGTCACCATAAGTCTTGTATAAATAATGTGAAAGCCTGGTGCCCACTGACCTATGTGTGTTTTCAATATCATATTCAAAACTAAACTTGTCCTTGTTGTTTATTTTTTCTTTTATGTCTGACCAAATTTTTTCATCTAAGGTATCTGGCACTTTGTTAATTTGTTTCTCTTCGCAGTATCTTGGGTTATCTCCTGGGTCAGCCTGAACAAGAAGAGGGTTGAGATCTAAATCGTCTAGATTTGGTGAACCTTTATTTACTTGTGTCAGAAGATCTGTTCTTCCAATAATTTCATTAATAGATTTGTGTCCTAACGACGCAAGAATTTCTCTAACTTCTGTTGCAACAAAAGTAAAAAAATTTACAACTTTGTCCGGTGTGCCAGTAAACTTTTCTCTTAATGATTTATCTTGACTACAAACTCCAACTGGACAAGTGTTTGAGTGACATTGTCTAACTAGTATGCATCCCATTGCGACTAGTGATGAGGTTCCCATTCCATACTCTTCAGCTCCCATCATAGCAGCCATAACTATATCTTTTCCTGTTTTAAGTCCGCCATCAGTTCTTAAAGTTACTTTATGTCTTAAATTGTTAAGGGTTAAAATTTGATTAACTTCTGTTAAGCCCATTTCCCAAGGAATACCTGCGTGCTTGATACTTGTTTGCGGACTGGCACCAGTGCCTCCTGAATGACCAGAGATTAAAATCACATCTGCTTTAGCTTTCGCTACACCTGCTGCTATTGTTCCTATTCCGGTAGAAGCAACTAGCTTCACCCCTATACGAGCTCCAGGATTTATTTGTTTTAGGTCATAGATAAGCTGAGCTAAGTCTTCAATTGAGTAGATGTCATGATGAGGTGGTGGGGAGATTAAAGTTACACCAGGCGTAGAATGTCTTAACTTAGCTATTTCATCTGTAACTTTAAACCCAGGCAACTGACCTCCTTCACCAGGCTTTGCGCCTTGTGCCATTTTAATTTCAATCTCATCACAATTATTAATGTAATTAATTGTTACACCAAATCGTGCTGAAGCTATTTGTTTTATTCTTGAATTTGCAGAATCTCCATTTGATAATTTAACGAAACGTTTTTCATCTTCTCCTCCTTCTCCACTACAAGAAGCTCCTTTTATTCTGTTCATCCCAATGCCTAAAGTTTCATGAGCTTCTGCTGATAATGCACCGTGAGACATACTCCCACTTCCAAATCTCTTTAATATCTCTGATAATGGTTCTACTTCATTAATGTTTATAGGATCTTTCTTTTCTTTAAACTTCAATAAATCTCTTAAACTAATAGGTGATAAATCATGAATACCTTTAGAATAATTTTTGTAATGGTCATACGAACCTGTTCCTACGGCATGTTGCAATACATGGATTAAGCTTCCTTGGAATTGATGTTGTTCGCCAGTTTTTCTATATCTGTAGATACCTCCGATTGGTAAACTAATAATATTATTTGAAGTAAAATTTTTATGTTGCTCTTTAATTTTTTTTTCAATTCCAACTATGCCGATACCAGATATTCTAGAACTCATACCAGGAAAATAGTCTGATACAATAGCTCTGCTTAAACCTACGGCTTCAAAATTACACCCTCCTCTATAAGAACTAATCACTGAGATGCCCATCTTAGACATAATTTTTAACAAACCATCGTCGATAGATTTTTTAAATTTAGCTACAGAACTCTCAAAATTAAAATTACCAAATAGTTTTTTTTCAAATCTTTGATAAATACTATCAATCGCTAAATAGGGATTTATGGTAGTGGCACCAACACCAATCAAAACTGCAAAAGAATGTGTATCTAGGACATCTGAACTTTCAGCGTTTATTGAACAATATCCTCTTAAACCTAATTTTACTAGATGTGAATGAACTGCACCAACTGATAAAACGGAAGGTATACTTGCGTGAGATAAACTAATTTTTTTATCAGATAATATTAAATTATTACTGCCTTCACGTACTGCAATTTCTGCTTCTTCTTTGATTTTTTCTATTCTTTTTTTTAGAGATGACTTAATATTAAAAGTACAATCTAATATTCTAATCTTTTTTTTAAATAAATTTTTAAACTTTTTAAATTGAGAATTAGTTAAAATTGGACTCTCTAAAACATAAATATTTTCTTCAGTTAAGTTATCAAAGTCTAAGATGTTTCCTAGATTTCCAAACCTAGTTTTAAGACTCATTACTTTATTTTCTCTTAAAGAATCAATTGGAGGATTGGTGACTTGGCTAAAATTTTGTCTAAAATAGTGAGAAATAGGCCTGTAATAACTAGATAAAACAGCTACAGGTGTATCGTCGCCCATAGAACCTATTGCTTCTTTTCCATCTTCTGCCATTGGGTGAAGGATAAGCTCTAAATCTTCTATGCTAAGACCAGATAAATATTGTCTTTTTTTTAACTCTGCAGACGTAAATTCTGGTTTTTCTTTTTCTGTAAAAATTTTTTTATCTAAATCTATAATTTGTTTGCTATATTTTTTGTAGTCACTAGCAATAAAATCTTTAATTTCTTTGTCGTGAAATAATTTTCCAAGTTTTAAATCTATTGCAATGATTTGCCCTGGTCCTAATTTACCTTTTGAAATAATTTTTTCCTCTTCTAGTTTTATCATTCCAGATTCAGAGCCAGCATAAAATAAGTTATCTGAAGTGATTGCGTATCTTAAAGGTCGTAGACCGTTTCTATCTGTAGCTGCTAAAACCCACTTTGCATCTGTGGCGCAAATTGCTGCTGGGCCATCCCAAGGTTCTATGGAACTATTTAAAAAATTAAATAAATCTTGATGATTCTTTGGCACTGTTTTACTTCTTTTGGACCAAGCGTCCGGTATCATCATAAGCTTAATTAATGGCGCTAATTTTCCTGAATGTGTTAGAAGTTCAAAAACATTATCTAAAGCTCCTGAGTCGGAACTTCCCGCTGTAATAACTGGTTTTAAGTCTTCAACATTTTTAAAGAGTGAACTTGACATATCCTGTTCGTGAATCTTCATCCAGTTTATATTTCCTTTAACGGTATTTATTTCTCCGTTATGAGCTAAAGTTCTAAATGGTTGAGCAAGATCCCAACTAGGAAAAGTATTTGTAGAATATCTTTGGTGAAAGATAGCAAATCTTGATGTAAATTTTGGATCTTTTAAATCAGGGTAAAAATCTGCAAGTGCTTCCGCTAAAAACATGCCTTTGTAAACAATAGACCTTGAGCTAAATGAACAAATATAAAAGTCTTTTAATTGGCTCTCTCTTGCTTTTTTTTCTATTTTTTTTCTAGTAACAAACAACTCTCTCTCTAATTCATTGGTCTCTAATTCTCCATTGTTTTTAAATAATACCTGTGCAATCTCTGGTCTATTTTGATCTGCAGTTTTTCCTAAAACTTTCGGATTAACTGGCACTTGTCTCCATCCATAAATAGAAAAATTTTCTTGAAGCAAAACTGACTCTATAATTTCTCTACACTTTTCTTGATCTGAATAATTAGTTTTAGGTAAAAAAACCATCCCGACACATATTCTTTTGCTAGAATCATGCTTGTGACCAGTTAATAATATTTTTTCTTTAAAAAAGTCAGGTGAGATTTCAAGCTGCATGCCGGCTCCGTCTCCTGACTTGCCGTCAGCATCTACCGCTCCTCTATGCCAAACGGCTTTTAATGCTTCAATTCCATACTCAACTATTTTTCTTGATTTTTTTCCATCAGTTGTGGCTATCAAACCAACTCCACAGGCGTCATGTTCTGTGTTTGGGTCATAAGCATAGTTGTCCTGTAACAATTTTTTATTTTTTAAATATTTTAGATAATCACTCATATTTATGCAGCTTTTATATTGTCTTTTTGAATACCTTTTTCTCTTAAGTATTTTTGAATTTGTAGGGCAGCATCTCTGCCGTCTTTAATTGCCCAAACTACCAGTGATGCGCCTCTAACAATATCTCCAGCTGCAAAAATTCCAGCAATATTAGTTTGCATGGTATTTAAATCTATTTTTATCGTACCCCATCTAGAAACTAATAGTTCCTTTGCTGAAAATAATTCTGGAAGATTCTCAGGATCAAAGCCTAAGGACTTAATCACAATATCAGCCTTAATATTATATTCTGAATTTTTTTGAATCTCTGGTTTTCTTCTGCCTGATGAGTCTGTTGATCCAAGTATCATTTTATTAACTTGAACTTCCTCCACATGTTTATTTCCTATAAAATTTTTGGGACTTGTTAGCCAAATGAATTCAACGCCTTCTTCTATAGCATTTGCAACTTCTCTAGCAGATCCAGGCATATTTTCTTTATCTCGTCTGTAGAGGCATTTAACTGATTTTGCTTTTTGTCGTGTCGCTGTTCTTACACAGTCCATGGCGGTGTCCCCACCACCTATTACGACTACATCTTTACCCTCCGTATTAAGAGTTCCATCATCAAAAAGTTTAACTTTATCTCCAAGTCCTTTTCTGTTCGATGCTGTTAAAAAATCCATTGCTGGAAAGATATTTTTTAAATCACTTCCCGGAATTTCTATTTCTCTTGACTTGTAAACACCTGTGGCAATTAAAATAGCATCATGGTTTTTTTTTAACTCATATAAGCTTTTATCCTTGCCAACTTCGAAATTTTGAATGAATTTAATTCCTCCTTGCTTTAAAAGTTTTGTTCTTCTTTCAACTACAAATTTTTCTAATTTAAAGTTAGGAATTCCATATATTAATAAACCACCTGCTCTATCATATCTATCATACACAATTACTTGGTATCCAAATTTTCTTAACTCCTCAGCACATGCTAGTCCAGCAGGACCAGCTCCTATAATTCCTATAGATTGATTAAGTTCTTTTTTTACCTTTACTGGTTTAACCCAATTTTTTTCCCAAGCAGTATCTGTTATATATTTTTCTATCGATCCAATTGTGACTGTGCCATGTCCAGTTTGTTCAATAACACAGTTGCCTTCGCAGAGCCTATCTTGAGGGCATATTCTCCCACAAACTTCTGGCATATTATTTGTGCTTTGAGAAAGCTCATAAGCTTCTTGTAGCCTTCCTTCAGCGGTAAGTTTTAGCCAATCTGGAATATTATTATGAAGTGGGCAGTGAACTTGACAAAATGGTACTCCACACTGCGAACACCTACTTGATTGCTCTTGTGCTTTTTCATTAATAAACTCTTTATAAATTTCATGAAAATCTTTTTTTCTCTCTCTAGTAGATCTTTTGTCAGGGGTAATTTGATCTAAATTTATAAATTGAAGCATTTTGTTCTTCATAATTTAGATAATTTACTTCAATTTAGATTTTTTAAAAAGTTATAATAGGTAAGTACTATTGATATAATAACGAATTAAGTCATGTTTTATCCATGTCTTTTTTGCATAGCAAATATGCATATCTATAAAACATGAAAACATTTATAAAACAAATAAATGGTAGAGATAATAATTTTGTCTATAGTTCAGGGACTAACTGAATTTCTTCCGATAAGTTCTTCTGCACACCTAATATTGGTTTCTAAATACTTTAATTTTAGTAATGAAAATTTAACTCTAGATTTAAGTCTTCACTTTGGTTCCTTGTTGGCAATAATATTCTATTTTAAAAAAGAACTTTTGGATTTTATAAATAATAAAAAATTATTTTTAAAAATAATACTAAGCTCTGTACCAGTAATTGTTTTTGGATTTATTTTAGTTAAATTAAATTTAATAGATTATTTAAGAAATTATAAAATAATAGGGTGGACAACAATTTTTTTTGGGATACTTCTTTATGTAGGAGATTTAGTAAAAACTAAAAAAACAATAAAAAAAGACCTTAACTATAAATCTGTTTTTTATATAGGATTTTTTCAAGCTATATCATTAATTCCTGGTGTGAGTAGATCTGGTATAACAATAACTGCGGGAAGATTTTTAAATTTTAGCAGGACAGACTCTTCAAAAATTTCTTTTTTAATGTCAATTCCTACTTTAACTGCGGTGGGACTATACAATTTTAAAGATTTATATTTAGAAAATAATTTTGAGGTATCTAAATTAAATATTTTTGCAATTATTTTATCTTTTATTTTTTCTTTTTTTACTATTAAGTTATTTTTTAATTATATAAGAAAATCTAGCTTAACAGTTTTTGTAATTTATAGAATTTTTTTAGGTTTGGTTGTTTTATTTTTTTCTTACACGTAAAACATAGATAATAAAAATAAAATAGTCGTAATAAAAAAAATAAATGTAGTCTTTCCAATTGTTAATTTCATTTTTATTTTTTTTTTATTAGTAAAATTTTTTCAGCAAAACAGTAAATTAACGTAAAGAAATATTTTGATCCTAATTCTTTAATTTTAAACTTTGCCTCTCCTTTTTTTCTATCTGTCCAGTTTATAGGTATTACTTCGTAAGTATAACCACGTGCAATTAGCTTAAGGGGAATTTCTAAAAATACATTAAAACTCTCTGATACAAGAGGCATTAAACTATTCAAAACACTAGCTTTATATATTTTAAAAGCATTTGTATAATCGTTGTAACCACAGAGAAAAATTATTTTTACAAAAAAATTAAATATTCTATTTAATAAAAGTTTTTTTAAAGAATAGTTTATTACAATTGATTTTTTTGTAAATCTTGACCCAAATACTGCGTCAATATTTTTTTTTCTTATTAATTCATAATATTTTTTTAAATCGTTTATATCATCAGAAAGGTCAGCCATCATTATACAAATAAAGTCACCTTTTGACTTTTGTATTCCTAAACTGATCGCGCCACCTAGCCCTTTGTTTAAGTTATTTACTATTTTAAAGTTTTTATTTCTTTTTGTTATATCGTTTGCTCTGTCAAAAGTATCATCAGTACTATAATCATTAATAAAAATTGCTTCGTGACTAATCAAATTTAAATTATCATTAAAAATTTTTTCTATTTTTTCTAAATTTTGAGATTCGTTTCTAACGGGTAATAATATTGTAAGCATAAATATTTTTTTTATACCATTAATATGATACTTAATACATTGTATGCGAATATTAATTACTGGTGGTTGTGGATTTGTTGGTTCAAATTTATCAATTTTTTTAAAAAAAAATTTAAAAAAAGCGAAAATTGAAAGTCTAGACAGCTTGTTTAGAAATGGTTCAAAAATCAATAAAGAACGTTTGAAAAAATTAAATATAATTAACCATAAAATTGACATTAAAAATTATAAAAAAATTTCTAAACTTAAAAAATTTGATTTAGTAATCGATTGTTGTGCGGAGCCTGCTATTGAAACGTCTTCAAAGGATCCAGATAGAATAATAAATACAAATTTAATTGGAACTTATAACTTGCTTAAGAAATGTGTTGTTGACAATTCAAATATAATTTTTTTATCAACTAGTAGAGTATATTCAATCAAAAGCTTGAGAAGTTTAATCAAAATAAAAAATATTAAAAATAAAATAAATATAAAATCTAAGATTAACGAGAGCTTTGAAACATCTTTACCTAAATCACTTTATGGATCGAGTAAACTATGTTCTGAAGATTTAATAAAAGAATTTAACTATAGTGATAATGTAAAATATATTATTAATAGATTTGGTGTTATTTCTGGGCCTTGGCAGTTTGGCAAACAGGACCAGGGTTTTGTTGCTTTGTGGCTAAGTAGATACCTAAATAAAAAGAAATTATCTTATATTGGGTTTGGGGGTCATGGAAATCAAGTAAGAGACGTAATTCATATTGATGATGTTTGTGAAATAATTTTAAAACAAATAAAAAAATTTTCTATTATTAAAAATGAATTATTTAATATTGGTGGCGGTTTAAAAAATTCATTGTCCTTAAAAGATTTAAGCAAAAAGTGTAAAACTATTACTAAAAATACAATAAAATTAAACAAAATTAGAAAAACCTCTATTTATGATGTGCCGTATTACATATCGGATAATACAAAAATAAAAAGATTCTATGATTGGAAACCTAAAAAAAATATTGATATAATATTAATGGATATATATAATTGGCTTGTTTCCAATAAATTTTTACTCAAAAAATATTTCAAATAAAAATTTTGTATTTTTTATTTGTAATAAAATAATTAATAAAACTTACAGATAGTAAAAAATGTGCAGGTATCATCATTACACTATATCTTGGCAAAATAAAAAACATTGAAAATAAAAAAATATTTCCAAAATAAAATAAACTTAGGTATTGAAAAAAGCCCACTCGTTTTAAAGATATAATTGCACCAAATAAAGCAGTAATAGACAGAATTAATTTAGGTACAATATGTGCTACATTATAATAGTTTGGATAAGTTGAATTAAAATCAAGAAAAATAAATGAAATTACTTTTAAAACATATAGTTTTAAATATTTTAAAGGTTCGTCTTTTATAAATTCAATAGCTTTAATCTTGTAAAAGTTATCTAAATTTATTTCATACTTATCATTAATCTCTATTGGTATTTTTTCTTTTTGAAATTTAATATCTATATAACTTTCATTTCCTTCTACTGTGGCGTCTGGGTTGTTCCCTTTTAATAAATTATAACCAAATGATTTTGTCAGCACTATAGTGTTAAAAATATTGTAGTTCCTAATCGCATACGGAGAAATAAGAACAAGTGTTAAAAAAATGGAAATTACTATTTTGTTAATTCTAATATTTAAAGGATATAAAAAATACAAAAGGGTAAATATGTAAAAAATGAAAAATTCACCTCTTGTTAATATTAAAAAACTAGCAGCTATCGTAAATAATATCAAATTTAAATATGTTTTTTTGTTTAAAATTTCTAAAAAAAAATAAAAATAAGTTAGTAATAAAAATATCTGAAGACTCACCGAAGATATTTGAACTACACTATAAATATTGATTGGAAATAAACAAAAAATTAGCGATAATAGAATTGAAAATTTGTGATTAGTAAAATTTATTAAAATTTTAAAAAAAATGTAAGTTGATAATAAGCTAATTATAATTTGTACTATTATGACTGCTTTAACTAATTCAAATGTATTCTGCGTAAATAATTTAATAATGTAAATAAAATAAGCATAAAGCGGGGGCATGAATACACTAGGCATAACTTTGTCATTTAATTGTGCGTAAGCATGACTTATAGAGACACCGTCGTATACATTGATACCAAGTATCCCTGTGATGGATAAATTATGTACTAATTTTCCCCACTCATTATCAATTCTTAGATCAGAAAAAAAAAAGTACGCTACTACTCTTGAGATTAAGCAAAGAAATAAAACAGAATAAATATTTATAAATAAATTTTTTTTCATTTTGGTGCGCCTGCTAGGATTTGAACCCAGAACCTCCTGGTTCGTAACCAAGCGCTCTATCCAGTTGAGCTACAAACGCATTTTT
>Ga0209711_10002974_pt1 | contig 14594 bp, 12 predicted proteins | sample ArcticOcean_MG_C_7_FD_187441 | JGI IMG/M metagenome (GOLD analysis project Ga0209711, IMG submission 187441) | Marine microbial communities from western Arctic Ocean - ArcticOcean_MG_CB11_88 (SPAdes) (version 2) | ecosystem: Environmental > Aquatic > Marine > Oceanic | place: Arctic Ocean... | reverse complement strand
AGGTACAAACGAGATTAATCGTTTACTTCTTGTAAAAATGATTCTGAAAAAAGGAATGACTGGAGAGATAAATCTTTTTGGACCTGCTAAAGCAGTAGCCAAAGAATTGATGAGTATCCCTTCTTTCGACGCACCTTCAACAGAGTTATTTGCGGAAGAGAAAAAGGTATTAAAAAACCTTAAAAAATCTATTCTAATGATTGCTGGTACAGCTGCACAAAAACTAGGCGACAAATTAGCATTAGAGCAGGAAGTAATGATGAATATATCAGATATGATTATTCAAACTTATATGTTGGAATCTACTCTTTTGAAAACTGAAAAGCTAATTGCTAAATACGGTAGAGAAGCACACGAAGACAAGGTTTCTATCACTATTAGCTTTATGCACTCTGCAGTAGAAGAAGTACGCAAAAATGGTAAGGAAGCTCTTTATGCAATTCTTGAAGGTGATGAGCAAAAGATGTTGTTAATGGGATTGAAACGCTTTACAAAAGTACAGCCAACAAACCTTAAAGAACACCGCAGAGCAATTGCTAAAAAACTAATAGAAGCGAATACTTATTGTTTTGACTAAATCAGATGTCAGCTATTCGAATGAAAAAAAAGAGCCTCTTTGAGGCTCTTTTTTTTAATCATTATTTTCAACAAAAGCTTTAAACTGTTTCATCCATTTCATACTCATTTTTTTTAACAGGCTTGGAAATAACTTAAACATAAGTTTAGGCACAAAATGATGAAATGTGATGTAATCCACTTCGGAGGTATACAAGGTTTTTTCACCCCATAAGCCTTTAAATACTGTGTTACGTATTTGTCATATGCTTGTGCACATAGAGTCCTTTTTTCTCAAAAGGAAACTTATAAAGCAGAATTGTTTCTTCCAAAATCATCGAACCACAAAGCAGCTACCATTTCTAAAGATGCATTTATTTCTATTTCACAAGTAAATTTCATCTGCTCAAAATTAAGTATACTACCTATTCATCAAAATACTTTTGAATAATATGACTCACATATTCTCTATGCACATTTGTACTTGCACCCGATGAATTGGAAGTATTCATTTCCTTCAAAGTAGTGGTTAACTGACTAAATAATTGCGCTCGTACTTGAGAACTTGATGCTTTATCTTTAGAAGCACGAATCAATCGATTTACATATTCAACTTGTAAATTCTGACGGAAGCTAGTAACCGTTTTATTTTTATCCGCTTTAAAAACAGCCTCGTTTAAATCTTTAAAATAAGCACTTAAACTATACTCGTTTCCATACAGAGAAGAGTTTACCATTCGGTTTAATACATTCCTGTGTAACAACTGACCTAAAACCATTTTCTGAATACTCAATACACGTTCGTGAATTTTAGGATCTTCGCCACCGTAAGGAGCACTAAAACCTCTACGTTGTTTTTGTAAGTAAGGATATAAAGCCTCCGCATTTTCAAATGCATTTGGAGCAAAAGCATATTTCGCTAATGCATTCATAGCTTCTTTTTGATCCGAATAAGAAACAGGCGTAAAAGGTTTAGAGTCGGCTTCTTGTCCAACCATAGCTCTATTGACTCTAACACCCGCAATTTGACGACTGATAATTTTTAAAGAGGTAGAATATTGTCCAGACAAGGTGTAATATGAGTTGAGTAATTCTTGATGTGAGCTCCCCTCCTTGCGATAATTATCTAATAGAGTAGGAAGAATTTTGTTTACCAATTTAATACGGTCAATAGCATACAAAACGGGTTCCGAAGTTAAATCGTAAATCATCGCATCGGGATCCATTCCTTTTCCTGTACCACGCATATCATCAGCATCGTTGGCAAAAGCGTGTTCGTGTTTAGTACTCTCACTTAAAATAGAATTCAATCCTTTTTCATCAACCTCAGAATACGCAAAACGAATAGCCCAATGGTCGTAAGGACCAGGAATGGTATCGTAATACAATCCTTGGTTTTCTGGTTTTAAACTAAAGTTGATGGAAGGGTATTCCATAACCGAAGAACAAAGCCCTTTTACATAGGTTGTTTCCTTGTTTAAAATCTCTTTATAAGTTAATAAGTTTGAACCTTTAAAGTTGTGATTTAACCCAAGGGTATGTCCTACTTCGTGAAGGACTAATCTTCGTAAAGATTCTCTGATTAATGTTTTCTTACTCGCCTCAGAAAGCTCCATCGCATCAACAGCACTTTGAGCAAATAAATTATTCGATTGCATTAAAGCAGAAGCAGAACAGTAATGTGCATCCATCGGATTTTCTTCATCTAAAAACAAAGCTGTGTTTTCGAATAATTCTCCTTGCTGAATTCTTTTGGTGATATACACCCACTCCAACATAATATCAGCTCCTAAGATTTCACCTGTTTTAGGATTCACAAAACTAGGTCCGTAACCACCAAAAGGAGGGTTAGGTGAAGAAGTCCAACGCAATACATTATAACGAATATCTCCAGCATCCCATTCGGCATCGTCAGGCTGAATTTTTACTTGCACGGCATTTTTAAATCCAGCACTTTCAAAAGCCAAGCTCCAAGATTCTACACCCTCTTTAATAATTGCTCTCAATTCTAAGGGAGTTGAATTTTCAATCCAATAAACTAGAGGTTCTATAGGTTCAGAAATTTCCAATTCAGGATTTTTCCTAACTAGTTTCCATCGGTGAACTAAATCTCTATAATTTAACACATCGGTAGTAGTCATATCGTTTACCTTAGTGGTAAAAAAACCTACACGAGGATCGTCGAAACGCGGCTCAAAATTATTATCTGGCATTTCAATTAAAGAATGTTGCACTAAAATATTTACGTAGCGAGAATCAGCTACAGCAGAAGTTCCAGATTTTTTAGGCAAAGCATTATCGTAAGCGTATTGCACAATAATATCGGTATTTTCTGGGTAATTTTTAAGTTTGTGGTATTTGGTTTTAGTCTTACTAAGTTTCCCTATTTGGAATCCTTTAAAACCAGGTCTGGATGCTCTTTTTATTTGCTGTAAAGACTCCGATAAAAAAATCTTATCTGCATCAATTAAGTATTTAGTACTGTCCTCGCTTATTGCTAAAATAATTTCGCTAACCATTACAGGCTTATTTACATTCGCCTCTGCCGAACGCGCAAGGGCACTTGTAGAATCAAAATAATAACTTGTATTTTCCTGAATAAACTCTATACGATCGTAGTATTTCTGAATTTTAAAGACCTTAGAGTTTCTGAAGTTTCCTCTAAAAAAGCCAGCATCTGTTACCCCATTTTCTATATATGAAAAATGAATGTATTCCTTATTTAACTGCTCTTTGGTAATTTCCAAAAGCAATTTACCTTTTACATTATCGCGGTACAGCGTAAAAAGACCTTCAATTTTTTCAGTATTTTTTATTTTTTGCTTGTATTTATTTTTAGCAGATTTCTTTATAGAAGTCTCTGTTTTGGCTTTCTTCTTTTTAAATAACTGAGCTTCGCAGGTTTGCGAAAAAGATAGGGTGGCTACTAAAAATCCAAGGGTATAAATCCAATTTCTCATGCTACTAATTTTAAATTTTGAGTTTCAAAGATAAACCTTCATAGCAAATATCATACATATTTGTTGTTGGTTCTTGGTTGTTGGTCTTCAACGGCTCAGAAAGCAAGGTAAGAGTTGTGAATTATAAGTTTTGAATTTTATTTAAACGTTTAGATTGATAAAATATAAACAAACACAGGATTTACTATTCATCATTTTCCGTTTTATCCATTTACCATTCACGAATAACGTCTTCCGTTTTCCCTTTCACGGATACCGAAAGTCTATCTTTGCACCATGAAAATTGAAACGCACCAATTAGCCAACGGCATACGTATTATCCACCACTCTATAAACAGTGAGGTAGCACACTGTGGCATAATGATAAATACGGGCTCTAGAGATGAGGCTGCCACAGAACAAGGGATGGCTCATTTTATAGAACATGCTTTATTTAAAGGCACAAAAAAACGGAAGGCTTTTCATATCCTTAGTCGTTTAGAGGATGTTGGTGGTGAGTTAAACGCTTATACGACCAAAGAAGAGACTTGGTATTATTCTACTTTCATGAAAGAATACTACGAGCGTTCTATAGAATTACTTACTGACATTGTTTTTCAATCTACCTTACCCGAAAAGGAATTAGCTAAAGAAAAGGATGTGATTATGGATGAGATACACTCTTATTTAGACAGTCCATCGGAAGCTATTTTTGATGATTTTGAAGAACTCATTTACAAGGAACATCCAATAGGCTGTAATATTTTGGGTACTAAAGAAACACTAAAAACTTTTAACAGTATAAAGGCGAAGAACTTTATGCTGAACCATTACCATACCGACGAAATAATTCTAAGTTCAGTAGGTAATATAGACTTTAGTAAATTAATAAAACTAGCTGAAAAACACTTAAACAATATACCCGCAAATTTACGAGAAGGAACGCGTTTAGAGATAAACGAATACCAAACAAGAGAACTTCGAGTAAAAAAAGACATAGTTCAGGCGCATTGCATCATTGGAAATAGGGCTTACAGTGCACACGATCCAAAAGCAAGAACACTTATTTTACTGTCTAATTTACTAGGAGGACCCGGAATGAACTCTAGACTGAACCTAGGGATTAGAGAGAAGTACGGATTTACTTACACCATAGAATCTAATTACACTACTTACTGCGATACTGGATTATGGAGTATCTATTTTGGAACTGAACCACATAGTGTACAAAAAACCTTAAAGCTTATTTTTAAGGAATTAAAAAAATTAAGAGAAGTTAAACTAGGTCCACTACAACTTCAAAAAGCCAAGCAACAATTAATTGGACAATTGGCGATTGCACAAGAAAACAACTGTAACCTAATGCAGTCTATTGCTAAAAGCTACCAAGCTTTTGGACTTGTTGAAAGTGTGGAAGAAGCCAAAAACAAAATCCTTGCTATTACAGCAGAAGACTTACAAGAAGTAGCAAAAGAAGTATTCGACGAGAAATTACTGAGTACCCTCATCTACGAACCCAAAGAAATATAAATGGAATTCATTTCAAAAGAACTCGACAATTATTGCAACGAACATACTAGTTCTGCCTGTGAAGTTTTAGAAGAATTGAATAGAGAAACACATACTTCGGTATTAAATCCACGTATGATTTCCGGGAATCTACAAGGGCAGTTTTTAAGCATGCTAAGTAGAATGATGAAACCTAAATGCATTTTAGAAATTGGAACCTACACAGGCTACTCGGCAATATGTTTAGCTAAAGGAATGCCTGTAGATGGTGTATTACATACCATAGATGTAAACGAAGAATTAGAAGAAATGAATGCTCGCTATTTTAAAAAAGCAGGCTTTGAACACCAGGTAGTACAGCATATTGGCGATGCCAGTAAATTAATTTCTGATTTAGAACTAAATATCGATTTGGCTTTTATAGATGCCGATAAAAAAAACTACCCATTGTACTTTGATTTACTCATAGAAAAAATGAATCCTGGAGGGTGGATTATTGCAGACAATGTACTTTGGTCTGGGAAAGTGATAGAGGAAGTTAACCCGAGTGACAAATCCACACTTGCCCTTTTAGAATACAATCGCAAAGTTCAGGAAGATCCTAGAGTAGAAAATCTACTACTCCCTCTTAGAGATGGCTTAATGATTTGTAGAAAAAAGGAATGATTTTTGTACTCAATTTATTTTTAATGAATTGAACCAAATATTTATTTTGAAAAAACTCTTACTCCTTTTTATACTTAGCATTTTTAGTCTTTCCACTTATGCAACGCATTTAATTGGTGGCGAAATGACCTACAATTGTTTGGGCGATAATTTATACGAGATTACTTTAATAATGTATGTTGATTGTGGGCCAAGTAATACCACTGGTACTACATTCGATGCTACTGGAATTCTTTCAATCTACAATAGCTCTAATCAATTAGTAGAATCTATTACTATTTCTGAACCTGAAGAAATAGAATTAAGCGATGAAACAGTTGGGAATGATTGCTTAGAACTACCCGCAGATTTATGTATTTTAAGAGGGGTTTATACGGTAGTAGTTGAACTTCCTCCAATTGTTGGTGGATACCAATTAGCCTACCAACGATGTTGTAGAAATCCGTCGATTATAAATATTGTTACACCCGATTTATTCGGAAACACCTACACCACAAATATTCCAGGTTCAGAATTAGTTTCCGATTGTAATAGCAGTCCATCTTTTGAAGACTACCCACCTTTGGCACTTTGTTTAGGAGATGATATAAATGTAAACTTATCAGCTACAGATCCAGATAATGATTCTTTAGTGTATTCGCTCACAACTCCAATTCACGGAGCAGACAACCTTAACCCTATGCTCATAACCCCACCACCATTCTCAACTATTCCATGGGCTACAGGTTATTCTGCCAGCTATCCAATTGACTCAAGTCCAGCCATTGTAATTGACGCAAACTCAGGTTACATTACTGGTACTCCTACACAAATGGGAATGTATATTGTTGGTGTTCTGGTTGATGAATACCGAGAGGGAGTACTCATAAATTCTATTGTTCGTGATTTCAGGTTCATGGTAGTCGATTGTAATATTATAACTGCATCTAGTCCTTTATCTGATTGGATTTGTAATGGATTAACCGTTAACTTCACCAATTCGAGCGTAAATGCAGTTACCTATTTATGGGATTTAGGAGTTGGATCGGCAACATCTACAGACTTTGAACCCAATTATGCTTACCCCGATACAGGAAATTATACTGTTACCTTAATTGCCAACCCAAATACAGTTTGTGCAGATACCAACACTGTTTCATTTTCTTTGTACACAGAATTAAATCCTATTTTCACTACCCCAGAGCCACAGTGTTTAGCTAATAATTCTTTTTCTTTTGAAGGGGATGGCTTAATTCCAAGTGGATCTTATGTTAATTGGGAGTTTGGATTATCTGCCAGTCCAACAAATTCTGATGAACTCAATCCAAGTAATATTTCATTTCCTGCAATAGGAACCTATCCAGTGAGCTTTAATGTACAATACGAAGAATGTGATGAAACCTATACAGCCAATGTAGTTATTTTTGAGGAAGATATATTCCCAGTAATCCCAAATCTTGATTCACAATGCTTAGATGGAAATGCATTTAATTTTTCAGCTCTTGGAACTTATCCAACTGGATCAGCTTTCGAATGGAATTTTGGTTCAAATGCAAGCCCTCAATATTCATCAGATCAAAACCCTAGCAGTATTACCTTTTCTACTTTAGGAGAACAATCTATTACTTTAAACGTACTATATAATGGTTGCGAAAATGCAGTACAAAGTACTGTTGAAACATTAGATCATATAAATGTTGAAATTCAAAGTTCCCCAACAGAAGGCTGTGAACCATTTACGGTAGAATTTGAAAATCTACTACCCTCAAGTGATTTTGCATTTAACTGGGATCTAGATAATGGAATTACATCTACTTCACCAAATCCACAAAATACATATATGGAAGGTGTTTTTAATATTTCGCTCACTATTATTGACCTAAATACTTTATGTGAAGGCAACCTATATTTAGATAATTATATTACAGTATTACCTCAACCTATTTCAGGATTTAGCATTTCATCTGACAGTTTAATTTATGGAGAAGATATTGTAATAACAAACAGTGCTTTGAATGCAAACACTTATTTATACGAATTTAGCTCTGGAAAAATAAGTACTGAAGAAGAGCCTACTTACATCATTCCATCGATAGGAGATTTTACAATCTGGCAATTTGCATCAAATGAGTTCGACTGTATAGACTCTACGAGCTTAGACTTAAACATTGTATTCTACCACACATTTTGGGTTCCAAATGTATTTACACCAAATGGGAATGCTACTAACGATTATTTTTTCCCAATCTACACTAACGTAGAAAGTTATAGAATGCAGATTTTTGACCGATGGGGGAAAATAGTATACGACAAAGAAGGTGTACAACCCAAATGGGATGGACTTGATTACCTATCAGGTATAGAATCTAAAAGTGATAATTATGTATACCTGATTAATTACTATACCATTGAGGAAATCACCTACCAAGTAAAAGGGGTAGTTACACTTATTCGCTAAGAGGAAGAGGGATTACTTTAGTGCCAGAACCATTCGGAAAACTAATACCTAATAAACTAGATATGGTAGATGCAATTTCTGTAATAGCGTATTTTTCTGCCGTCTTTCCAGATTGTACTTTCCAACCGTACCAAATTAAAGGCACATGTTGGTCGTATGTATAACCAGAGCCATGAGTAGTTCCCGTATGAGAATATTCAATCCATGCCGGCTCTAATACTAACAGTACATCGCCAGACCTTTTTTGGTTGAAACCTCTTTGTAGAGAAGCTAAATCTCCCCTTGTAAACTCATTATTTTCTAGAGTTCTTCCACAAACAGCTTTTTGAACGCCATCGTAACGCAACATAAAATCTGCTGCTTGCTGTTGTACTTCTTCTAAGCTTAAATATTTTTCAAAAATCAAATCACGATTCAAAAATATCTGTGCATTCCCATAGCTTTTCACCCATTCCCCAAAACCGTAAATGTTTTGTAAAAACTGCTTTAATTCTCTTATTGGTTCTTCAGCTTCAAAATAACCCGCGGGTACATTTCTATCCATCAAATAAGAAGGTGTTCTTACAGCTCCATGATCTGCAGTAAGGAAAACCAACACATTTTCTTTTCCAATATTTTCATCTATATAAGTCAAAAATGCTTCAATATCTCTATCGAGTCTCAAATACGTGTCTTGGGTTTCTTTTGAATCTGCTCCAAACTGATGCCCGACATAATCGGTAGAAGAAAAACTAACCGCTAATAGATCCGTAAATTCATCTAGTCCTAAACGCTCCCCTTCAATAGCAGCAATAGCCATGTCTGTAGTAAGAGAATTCCCAAAAGGTGTAGACTTAATCAAGCCTTTACCGTTCAGTTCTACTAAACTGAGTAAGTCGTGCGGGAATTTCGGATACTTCTCACCAATAAACGCCTCTTCGTAAACACTATTATCTACTAAACTCTCATCGTATAATTTAGAGTTAAGAAGTAGCTCCCATTTCTGAGAAAGATACGCCTCACAATGATCTTTTTTATTAAACTTCTGTGCCCACTTAGGTAAGCGAAGGCCATAGTAAGAACTAGAAACAAAATCACCAGTTTCAGAATCCAACCAAAAAGCAAAATCACCCATATGCCCTGCCGGTAAAACGGCCGAACGATCTTTTAGAGCAACACCTATTACTTTAGACTTATTCATTGTAAACAAACGAAGCTCATCACCAAAGGTGGTATTCAACATTTTTGAAGGAGACATCTTTCCAGATTCATTATCTGCACCAATAGTGTTCATCTCGGCATCAGAAACACAGTAGCTATATTCTTCAACATTTTTATCGTACCAAGAGTTAGCAATAATCCCATGACTACTAGGTGTTGCACCTGTATAGATAGACGCATGACCGGGTCCAGTATAAGTAGGGATATAATTATAGTTCGTATTGTTACAGTTATACCCTTCGGCTACTAAACGTTTAAATCCACCTTCCGAAAATTCATCCCAATACCGATTTATATAATCAAACCTCATTTGATCGACTACTAAGCCTACCACTAATTTTGGTTGCTCTACTTGAGCTATTAGACTTATGTGAAGCGATAAAAACAGAAGAGTAAACAGTCTCATATTATTGATTTTTATAAAGGATAAAAAGAAGAAATAAACAACAAAGGATACTTAAAAACACATTGGCTACCGCCATAAAAGTTTGTCCATTTTTAAGCATTTCAAAAGTTTCGAAGCTAAAGGTAGAGAAAGTACTAAAGCCACCACAAAACCCAGTGATTACAAAGAGTTTCCATGTGTTACTCAAGCCAAACTTATCTTGAAAGAAGTAGACAAAAGCAGCCAAAATTAGGGTACTCAATAGGTTTGAAAAAAGAGTGGCATATGCAAAGGTAGAAGCCAAATGTGAGGATGTAAGTTTCCCTAGCCCATAACGAGCTAAACTACCTAAGCCTCCACCAATAAAAATTGCGACTAAATTCATAGGGCTAATTTATACTTTTCTTTGATTTTCAAAACAATACACCACACAATTTTAGCAATAAATATTCCTAAAATAGCGCCACCAATTACATCTAATGGATAATGTTTCCCAACATATATTCTACTATAAGCGACTATTGTAGCCCATGAATAAAGCACATAAGGCAAATGTTTACGCTCAGAAAAGAGTGAAGAAACGATAGCTGCAATCGCAAAAAAGTTTGCAGCGTGAGAGGATACAAAACCATACAAACCTCCTGGTGGAACTAGATAAGGAAGAATTTGAGATACAATAGCTGGTTCGTGGCATGGACGCAAACGCATAAACACATTTTTAAAGGCGTGTACAGAAGTTAAATCGGATAAACTCACCACAATAAGAATGAGCACTAAGCCTTGCCAAAAAGAAGTACGGTATTTTTTTATCAGCAAAAAAATAATGAAAAGGAAAAGAGGAATTGCTGATTTTGTACTAGAGATAAAAACAAAAAAAGAATCAAAAGTTTTTGTTCCTGCACCATTTAGCAGCAAGAAAAACTCTTGATCCAATTGTATTAATTTATTAAGCATTTAACTGTTGCCAGATTAAATCCTTTAACTCCATTAATCCTTGCTGAGCTACAGAAGAAAAGAAGACTGTTTTAACTCCCTTAGGAAGAGTTTCAGCAACTTCTGCTTGAAGTTCATCATCTAACATATCTGATTTAGATATCGCTAATAAGCGATCTTTATGCAGTAATTCTGGATTGTAGAGTGCTAATTCGTTTAATAGAATTTCGTATTCCTTAGCAATATCATCGGCATCAGCTGGCACCAAGAAAAGCAGAGTTGAATTACGTTCTATATGTCTTAAAAAACGTATACCTAATCCTTTACCTTCGTTGGCTCCTTCTATAATTCCAGGAATATCGGCCATTACAAAAGAGCGATTATCGCGGTAATCTACAATACCTAAATTAGGTACTAATGTAGTAAAGGCGTAGTCGGCGATTTTTGGTTTAGCGGCAGATATTACAGACAATAAAGTTGATTTTCCAGCATTTGGAAAACCTACCAAACCAACATCAGCAAGAACTTTAAGTTCTAATATATTCCAACCTTCTTCTCCTTCGATTCCTGGTTGCGCATAACGTGGAGTTTGGCGTACTGAATTCTTAAACCAAGAATTCCCTCTACCTCCTAATCCACCCTTACGGATAATTATTTCTTGACCATGATCGGTAACTTCAAAAATAATTTCTTGAGTTTCTGCATCACGAACAACGGTTCCTAAAGGAACATCTATGTATTCATCTTTTCCGTCGTCTCCAAAACTATTATTCGAAGAGCCTCCTCCTCCAGCGCCACCTTTTACGTGTCTTTTATACTTGAGGTGGAGTAAAGTCCACATTTGATTGTTTCCACGAAGGTAAATATTACCACCGCGTCCACCGTCTCCACCATCGGGACCACCTTTAGCAGTTAGTCTAGAGCGATGAAGGTGTACAGAACCAGCACCACCGTGACCGGCAGCGCAATGAATCTTTACATAATCGACAAAATTGGATCCGTTTACAGCCATTTTAATTAAACTAGTGCGTCTATTACTTTACATAGGCTGTTGGTAATAGATTCTATAGAACCGATTCCTTTAACACCTACAAATTTATTTTGGGCAGCGTAATAGTCTTTCAAGATTGCGGTTTCGTTTTCGTAAACTTGAATTCTATTTTTTATAATTTCTGGATTTTGGTCGTCTGCTCTACCGCTAGACTTCCCTCTTTCCAAAAGACGAGTAACTAATTCTTGCTCGGCTACTTCTAATGCTAACATAGCAGAAATAGAAGTTCCTTTAGAACTTAAAAAAGCATCTAAGGCTTCAGCCTGTGCATTTGTTCTAGGAAAACCATCAAAGACAAAACCTTTAGCCTCTGTATTAGAGTTCACTTCAGCTTCTAACATTCCAATCGTAACTTCATCGGGTACAAGTGCACCCTTTTCGATATACGATTTAGCTAGTTTCCCTAATTCGGTACCTTCTTTCATATTGTAACGGAAAATATCTCCGGTAGAAAGGTGTACTAAATTGTACTTATCAATTAATAGGGCAGACTGAGTTCCTTTTCCTGCACCTGGAGGTCCAAATAAAACTAAATTTAGCATACATTTTTTTTAGGCTTTCGCCAATTGATAAACGTTTTTCAAATTCCGACCCAAACCATTATAGTCTAAGCCATAACCGACAATAAAATCATTGGGGATTTCGAATCCGACAAAGTCAATTTCTCTTTTCCCTTTATAGGCTATAGGTTTAAAAAACAAACTTGCAATTTGCCATTCTAAATCTTGTGCCTTAAAGATTTCATCAATCTTTAAAAGTGTTACGCCAGTATCTACAATATCTTCTAATACGATAATTGCTTCTTCCGTAGAAACGTCTTTTAAACCGATCAACTCGTTTACTTTCCCTGTACTTACCATACCATCATATGAACTCAATTTCACAAATGATATTTTACAATCGCCAGGATAAGCGCGAAGCAAATCGGATGCAAATACAAAAGAGCCATTCAGGATAGCAACAAAATGGGGCGTTTTTCCTTTCATCTCTCTAAAAATATCGTGTGCCATTTCTGATACACGCTCTTTCAAGGTATTCTCTTCGAGATAAATTTCAAAGTCCAAATCGTGAACCCTTAGCTTTTTCATACGGCGCAAAAATACAAATTAATGAAGGATAATAGTGTGCACAGCACTTAGATTTAAGATTTTATCTTATTCTTTTATATACATCCCACTATAAGGGGCAATAATTTATTTTTTAAATTTCTCTTCATACAAACTTACCCAATCCAAAACAGTCATTTTACGGACTAATTTGGCTAGTAGTTCATATGGAATATCGTCTGTTTTTTTAAAACGAATACAGCTTTTGCCCATATCTAATTTTCGCGAACAATGTTTGGGATATTCTGTAACAAACCAATCATATAAATTTTTATCGGCATACATCCCCATATGGTAAAAAGCAATGAAATTCTTTTGGGAAGCGATATTTATAAATGGCAATGGTAAAGAAGGATCGCAATGATAACCTTCAGAATATAGTGAATGAGGGACTATATACCCAATCATTCCGTAAGACATTTCTTCGGTAAATCCTTCAGGGATATTCTCTTGAATAAGAGACCTAAGTTTAGAAATGACTATGGCTCTTTCTTCTGGTAGTTGAGACACATAATCGTCTGGACTTGTTGCAGTGTATTTCATTAACCAATGCTCAATATTACTACTGCACTAACAATGGTTGGCAAATACGCGAACCATCAGCTACTAACTCAATAATATACATACCAGAACCTAAGAGTCCCTTCTCTAAAGTATATTCGAAATCATTTATAGCCTTATTAAACAAAACTTTACCTTGTAGATTGTAAATAGTTAAAGTCTGTATCTTACTAGAACATTTAAGAATAGTAAACTCGCTCATTGGATTCGGGCTCATAGTAAACGACGCTTCCTCTACACCTTCATGAACCGTTAACATACCATTAAGAGTGTATTGTTTAAAGAAATCCCAAATTACTTCTGAGGCAATAATATCGTGATTAGTACTTGGTAAAGGAATGATACTACCAGGCCAAGTATGACCGCCCTCATTTATTCTATAATGCTCCACAGAAGAACCATTATCGCGACCTGTGTATTTAAAATGTGTTACTGTAGACATGTCGGAAGTTGAAATATCTTCTAGCTCAAGTTCAGATTCTAGCATACAATTATTGTGATTAACCCAAAAGTCAACAACTTCTTCAATAGGCATCATCGTTTGAAAACTACCCGTACTACTCGCTCCATTATAAGGAACAGTTCCATCGGCAGTACCGTGAATTTCTAAAACTGGCACCGCACGTTCAGGATTACAGTTGTCTAATATGGCATTATTCATAGTTCCGGTTACAGAGGCTATGGCAGCAATTCTATCAGAAAGCTCACAAGCTGAATAGTAACTCATAAAACCACCATTAGACATTCCACACATATACACCCTGTTAGGATCTATATTGTAATTAAGAATCATAGAATCGATTAATGCCTCTAGATACCCAAGATCATTTACTGATTCGCCTAAAATTTCTGAATTCCAAAAAGTAATTCCGTATTGATCTGTAGTACCATCAGGAAAAACTACTACAAAATCATTCTCCTCAGCAACAGCATTCATATTAGTGTAAAAAACTTGCTGAAATGCATTGGAAGTATAACCATGTAAATTGAGCACTAAAGGGCTGTTATCTGAAAAATTAGCAGGTAAATACACTTTATGCATACGGGTAGCCCCTTCAAACTCAAAAGTTTTATCGATTATTTGGGCAAATGAAAAAAGAGAGTTGATCAATAAAGCGACAAAAAGGTAGTTGGATTTCATAAAATAAGTTTAGCTCAAAAATACGTTAGTTTTATTTAAAGAGGGTACAGGGAAACTATATTTTTGATTTTAGGAACTTTTGAGTAATTGCTTTTTTAGCAGTAAAATGAT
>Ga0209711_10002972_pt1 | contig 14598 bp, 13 predicted proteins | sample ArcticOcean_MG_C_7_FD_187441 | JGI IMG/M metagenome (GOLD analysis project Ga0209711, IMG submission 187441) | Marine microbial communities from western Arctic Ocean - ArcticOcean_MG_CB11_88 (SPAdes) (version 2) | ecosystem: Environmental > Aquatic > Marine > Oceanic | place: Arctic Ocean... | reverse complement strand
GAAACCGCCTATTCTCTAAAAGAATTTCATTCATGGATCGTCAAAATCGCTCATCCCATCCTCATGCGCGAAGGTCAGCTTTTGGAAACCCGCCTGATCCAAAAGATTGGTGGCGACGAGAATGCTGACTAGATTATCCGGCCCAATCCAACCGGCCCGATGCTACTGTGCTTGCACGCCAAAATTCGCGGGTTTCGCCAAAACAGACACCGCTGGACGAACCATGTTATCCGTTGCCGGATACGTCCATCTATACTAAATCGGAAATAATTGATCATGGCCTATCTCTTTTGGAGCCTCACTATGACCAGGCCACGCGATTTCGACAGCCTCAAACAGATGGTTACTTTCGGTGACATTGACACCGTTCTCGTTTGTTTTGTTGATATGCAGGGCCGATTGGTCGGCAAACAGTTTCACGCGGTAAACTTTGTCGAAACCTCCTTTAAAGAAACCCATTGCTGCAATTACCTATTAGCCACAGATCTGGAGATGGCCACGCCGCCGGGCTATGCTTCCACCAGCTGGGAAAAAGGATACGGCGATTACATCATGGTCCCCTACCTGAGCACAATCCGTCCTGCGCCCTGGCTTGGAGGCACGGCTATGGTGCTTTGTGACATCTTGGATCACCACACACATGAGCCGGTCACTCATGCGCCATATGTCATGTAGTAGTCAGAAAAGTTCTACTGCCTTCGGGTTGGCGTTTTCAGCATCTGCCAAGAGCCTACCATTGTGCAGCACGCTCATCCAATGTACAATTAGGTTAATATGGGTTAACGTGATCGGGCCATCGAAAGAGGCTTCGAGTGCTTGGTCTCTTACTTGAGACCGTGTAATGTCCTTAAATCGGATAGCGATCTCAGCGTATTGGACATACGCCCAACTAAACCTGGCAGCCGCTCTTCGCGGACATTTGAAAATCCTAAAACAAGTGCCGACCGTTCGATTGGATAAACCGAGTAAACCGACAGGGGGAGGGATTCGATTCCCACATCCAGCAATGCCCGATGTGCTGTAAGATCACTCACGCCACCATTCAGCCAAGCCAACATATGCATGCCGGCGTCAGTCGGTTGCGGCGTCAGGCTCTCAGCACACGTGCTGGAGAGGCAGTCAAAAAGCAAATCCCGCCGCTCACGATAAACACGACGCATTCTGCGTATATGCTCAACAAATCGCCCATCATCCATGAAACGGGAAAGTGCTTGTTCCACAAGAGGTGAAGAGTTTTGGCCCAACAAAATTTTGGTCTTTCCTATCGCATCCACCATTTCGGGCGGTACCACGATATAGCCAAGCCGGATGGCGGCAAACATGGATTTCGAAAAAGTTCCGACATAAAGTACCCGGCGTTCACTGTCCAAAGCGCTTAGGGCAGGAAGCGGACGACCACGATATCTGAATTCGCTGTCGTAGTCATCTTCTATGATCCAGGCATCATTTTCCTGGGCGTAGCTGAGAAGTGATAGGCGCCGTGCCAAGCTCATCGTTGTACCCAGCGGTTGCTGGTGTGACGGGGTTGTGAAAATGAGTTTTGGCGAAGGATAATTCTTGATAGCAAATTCCAGGTCAATGCCTTCAGCATCTATGGGCACAGGTGCCACGTTAGCTCCCATTACCTGCATGATATCACGTCCGGCTATATGACCGGGGTTCTCGTACCAAACCGTATCGCCTCTGGTTAGCAGGGAAAAAGCGATGAGTACAAACGCTTGCTGTGCACCCGAAGTGATAACAATTTGTTCGGAATCTGCCTGCATTCCGCGTGCGTCACTCAGATAGCTGGCAATTGACCTACGGAGATCGGCATTGCCTTTGACAGAGCCGTAGCTCAAGTCCCGATACGAAGTGTTGGTTGCTTCTCTGAGGTACTTGTTCCAAGGTTTGATCGGAAACAAATCCAGCGCGGGTACGCCAGGCCGAAACGGTTCAGTTTTTCCTTGGCGTACGCTTGCATTGGTGGATGAGATGGACCGAGCTCTATCTGTTAAATTGATTTTCCGTGGCACCTCGTCCGGAAGACGGCCAACTTGAGGAGAGACTTCGATCTCCAGGCCATCAGCAACAAAGGTTCCAGACCCGGACGTAGCCTGGACGTATCCTTCGGCAACCAGCTGTTCGTAGACAGATTTTATCGTGATGCGTGATATTCCAATTTCGCCGGCAAGTTCCCGTGTGGAAGGCAGCTTTTGCCTTGCCCGGAGAGTTCCACTTAAAATCAACTTGCGCAGACCGGTTTCAAGCTGCTTGTACAGCGGAACTCCAGAACTGCGTTCCAAAGTTAAACCTTGCAAAAGAACACCGCTGGGTGATTTGGGCATGGCGGGCCTCTAAATGGATTTAAAATTTTGTTTATAATGGGTATATTTTATATCTCCACTTTTAGATAGATGTTTCTGAAATCTACGGTGAAATAGTGTGAATCTGTGCAACTTGAAAGGGTCTTTGGACATGAGCAGCATCGAAAAATATGCATTCCCAAAAGGACTTCAACTATTACAGCGCTGGCAGGCGGGAGATTCCAAGGCGAAAGAGGAAATGCGAGATTTCTTTGATGATGCAATTGACGGAAAGTTTGATGAGAATTTCAGGCTGTTGGCGCCTACCAACCGAATTCACTCCACCGCGTCTGTGCATATGTTGGGGATTGGGTTACTGCATGATCTCTATGGCATCGAGAGTCATGAGTATTATCATGCCGACGCATATCGCTACGTGCGCACCAACCTTGCGGTCAGCAGGCTCCTTGGTATCTCAAAATTCTACATGACCTGGGCGATGTACGCTTGGACTTGTGAGCCGTTGGGGCAAAAGATGATGTACCCCGACAAATTCCCTCCCGGATCAGACCCAGAGAAGCCGCTCATTGACAAGGGAAATTGGAGAAAGCTTGAAACTCCAAATTTCACAACGGGCGTTCCGGCCGCTATCGATCGTATATTGAGCGCGACACAAGAGCTCACAGGCATCGCGCCACTTCTGCAGTTATCTGCTCCCTATAGCTTGGCAGCAGACATTTATGGCCAAGAACCGTTATTAGCCGATTTGGTCAATGAACCTGAAACTGTTAACGCTCTTCTAGATCACCTTGGGGATGTTGTGCTTGGGCCCTGGATGGATCATTTCTTTGAAAGGTTTCCGGAAGGGTGGGTGGAGTTATCTGATGCTTCAGGTTCACCGTTTTTTATTGGACCGGACAATTGTAAGAATATGTCGATCCGTTCAATCCGCCATACTCTTCGAGACAAGCCATATGCAGATCGTGTATTCGACAACAATTACCGCGGCGATTTTGTCACTGAAGTCAAAGCAAAAAACCGCTCATCACGCCGCCGAGGCGCTACTAAAAACGAAAATTCCATACCAAACCGCAGCAAGATTCTTGAGCTGACGGATGCAAAAGTCAGCGTTAATCCGGTATTCATTATGCGACTGGAGTCCGATAAGGTCGATGTATCCTTCTACGAGGCACAAGCTATTGAGCGAAATATGCCGCTGACCGTGGGTATCGGTTCACCTGAACTTGACCGAAACAGTATTGTAGATCTTGAGGCCACAAAACAAAAAACCAAAGAAATGGCGCAAAGGCATGTAACAGCCATCAAGAACGTCTGTGAGACGGTTAACCTACCAGAGGACAATCACGTGGGACAATCCTGGCCAAGCCATATCTATTTCGAAGACATCAATGCCCTGTCCCAGTTCGAGTTGGTCGAAATAATTCTGAACGAGATTAATATTTGTCCTCAATTAGGCGAAAAAGGTGAATAGGTGACATAATGAATGCACCAATTCTGGGAAAGATGTCAGTTATTGCCAATCAATCAATCATCAGAGTAATGATTTTGGTAGTGGATGGCGTGTCGCTAACCACTGTCTCGACAGCGCTCGAACCGTTTCAGCTAGTCAACACAATGCTTGGTGAAGGCAGATTCCACATTCAACTGGTGTCACTTGAGGCCACCAATCCAATGACAAGCGCGGGGATTCCAATACCCTGCCACTTAACCTCAACCGATGTTCTGGCGAAGCTAAACCTGCAAAACAGACCCGATCTTCTTATTTTGTGCTGCGGGCAAGTGACGTCCCTCATCAATCAAGCATCAGTGGGGGAATTCGCCCGAAAAGTTGCAAGGCAGAATGTACCGGTCTTTGCTTTGGGAGCGGCCTGTTTCATCGCTGCAAAAACCGCGATGATAAAAGGTGGAAAATGTGCAACACATTGGAAAATGATTTCTTCTCTAGCGGAGCGGTTTCCAGATATTGAAATTCAAAATGTGCTTTATGTCTTTGATGAGCGCATATCAAGCTGCGCTGGCGAGTTTGCTACGTTTGATATGATTTTAACTTTGATTGAACGTATTTTCGGTTCACGGATGAGTGGCGAAATCCGCCACCATTTTCTCGCCGCTGGCCAGCGTAGTGGCGATTCCTTGCAGCGGCTTTCTGGTGACGCGTTCGTCTGCGAGGATGAAAGATTTCAGAAAGCTCTGAGCATCATGGTGGATAATATTGAGGTGCCCGTTGCAATCGCCGAGATTGCTAGCCAACTTGGATATTCACTTCGTCAGATAGAGCGCATATTTAGTCGCAACGGATTTGAATCACCGCACAGATATTACATTAGCCTTCGTCTAAATCGAGCGCGTCAACTGATCGAACAAACTAACATGACCTTTGTAGAAATCGCTCTGGCAAGCGGTTTTGATTCATCCCCGAGTTTCAACAAACGCTATAAGCTTAAATTCGGTGCAACCCCTAAGGAACACCGCAACCACACTAACGTTTCTGGAGTCTAAAAAATGTCGGATGTCAGTGCAAACTCTTTGTCACGCAAAGGGTTAATGTGGGTAAGGGCCTGTCATAGTTGTTTTCGAATGTCAGTCTTCAAGTTCACTTGCAAGCACCTTTGCCTGACGTACGACTGAGGGCTACAGCGGAGAAGGCAGACAGACCTCAACACGGTCAGTCCTAAAGTGTTTCTGTAGGGGCTTAGGCTCCCGACGCGAAAAGTAATACGTCTGTCCCTTCAGCTTAAGAAAAGAGCAACTTTGGTGGACCATATGGTGGCATCCTGCATCAGACGACAATAAATATCGCTTGATATCAGGGGGTCGACAGAGATTGATACAGGAAATATCGCCTGTCTTCAGCCAGTATCTGGGCAGTGGGAACGTCAATATGAGAACTGCTCCAATCTTGTCGCCAAGGTGAGAAGTTGATATCCCCCTCAGTGTGCTCAGAAAGTGTCCCGTCATCGATTTTATCCATAGCCCGACATCCTCCAGCAGTTTAGCCAATTTTTTTTTGGATATTTACGCATTATACTTAAGTCGCTAAACTTATCTTTAAAACCTTGACGTATCAGAAGACACTGCGCCAAGACAGACCAACGTCTGTTTTGCCACGTGGACGATATTCGCATCCAAAGGCACCAGAATAGCCCATTTTTTTAAACTGCGGCAAAAGGTTTTTATAATCTATAATACCACAAAATGGTTCTGCACGGTCTTCGGCGGCCGCTATTTGCACATGCCCAATTTGTTTGGCAAAAGCAGCAAAATTGGCCTCAAGTTCGCCGCTCTCATGAAAAATGTGATAGCAATCAAACATAATTTTTAAATTAGGATGATTTACGTCCGTGAGCACTTGTCCCGCCTGATCGATAGTACGGAGATAAAATCCCGGCAGTTGTTCGTTACAAACTGGTTCAATCAAAACCATCAACTTGGTGCCTTTCAATGCGTATTGTAGCGCGCTTCTGTAGGCGTCCCCAGCTCTCAGGTCATCCGTAATTCCTGCTAAAATATGAACCGCTGAGCTTCCGATATCTTCAGCAATCTCGATTGCTTGATCAATATCTTGTTTGGCTTGATCGGCTTGGTCTGGAATTGCAGCACACCCAAAAGTCTTCCCAACACGTACGTTTAGGCTGTTGACCCTTAGTTCCGTTTCAGAAAGTACTTCTTTCAGTTCCATACGATCTTCTTTGAGTGCTTCATCGTGAAACTCGATCGAATGAAAACCATAGAGTTTTGCCAAACGGATGCGATCTAAAAAGGTCTGGTCTTGCCAGAGATAACCAGTATTAGCTGAGAATTTAATTTCGTCCATAAGATACTAACCTTGTGAATTTAGGGCATCAGAACTTCTCGCACTGTCGCCGCGTCGTCTAAACGGTCCATTGCTTCATTCAGCTCATCAAACCCAATTATCCGAGATAACAATTTATCCACTGGTAATTTACCATTTTGAAACAGTGAAAGATAACGTGGAATATCCCGTTTTGGCACGCAGCCACCCATATAAGATCCCTTGAGACAACGCTCTTCAGCTGCAAGGCTAAGATGAGGCAGAGTGATTTTGGCTTCTGGTCCGGGCATACCTGCACTGACCGTTATGCCGCCTCGTCTGGTAATCTGATAGGCGGTCTCAAGAGCTTTTGCGGATCCAGCAGTTTCCACCGCCACATGGGCCCCTCCCGAAGTAGCTTCACGCACCTGCGCGACACAATCACTATCGGCAGCATTTATAGCAAAATTTGCTCCCAGTTCACGGGCCAGCTCCAATTTTTCTGGGTTCAAATCTAGTGCGATAATCCTTCCAGCGCCAGCAGCTACTGCAGCAAGTAACGCACTTAAACCGACACCTCCCAGACCAACAACCGCAACATGTTCACCCGCTTTTACTCCCGCGGTATTCAAGAGGGACCCTACTCCGGTTATCACGCCACAGCCAAACATAGCAGCATGTTCAAACGGTATAGACTTATCGATTTTGATTAATGCGTCTTTAGTTATTACGGCGTATTCTGCAAAACCCGCAATACCAGAGTGATGATGAATACGCTGCCCGTCTTTATGCAAGCGCGTAGTGCCATCTCGCAAGACAGCATTCGCGTTTGTCACTGTTGCGGGTTCGCACAGCGCCGGACGGCCGACAGCACACATTTCACAGTGACCACAACTCGCAACATATGTCGGAACAACATGATCCCCCAGTTCAATGCCTGTGACACCCCCACCAAGTTCAACAACAATTCCGGCAGCTTCATGGCCAATAACGATAGGCATTGGTTTGCCACGCTCGCCAGTAACTGCAACCAAATCAGAATGACACAGGCCAACAGCCTTGATCTGGACAAGAACTTCACCCCAATTAGGCGGATCAAGGTCCACCTCCTCGATTTGCAGCGGTTTACTTTCACAATAAGGTCGAGGCAGGCCTGATTCTCGTAACACTGCTGCTTTAATTTTCACTTCTCCACTCCTCTGCTGGTTAATGTCTGGTCAAGCAACGGCTTCATCTAGAGATTTTTCAAGCAGGTCCAACCCTTCATCCAGCACCTCTTCAGAAATCGAAAGCGGGACAAGCAGACGTATTACATTTCGTGTCGGGCCAGCTGTGATCAAAATCAACCCATTATGCAGGGCACGCTGGGCTATTTTTGCGGCGAGTTCCCCATCGGGTTCACAACTTTTTCGATCTTTGACAATTTCGATGGCGTTCATACAGCCGAGGGCGCGGACATCACCGATGCAGTCGAGTGAATTTCGCTGCGCCATTTTACGCAACCGAGCATCAATTCGCTCTCCCATACGCAAACCTTGTTGCAGTAATTTTTCAGATTCCATGACGTCGAGTACAGCCAATGCTGCAGCACAGACAATCGGGTTACCTCCAAAAGTGCCGCCTAATCCACCAGGAGGTACAGAATCAATAATGTTAGCTTTGCCAACCACTCCCGAGATCGGCAGCCCTCCGCCAATGCTTTTGCCGACGCAGCTTAAGTCTGGGTGTATACCAAAATGCTCCATGGCAAACATCTTGCCAGTCCGTCCCATACCCGATTGAATTTCATCAGCGACCAATACGATCCCATGTGCATCACATAACTCTCGCAAATAGGCCACAAATTCGGGTGTCGCGATATTATACCCCCCCTCGCCTTGCACTGGTTCAAAAAAGATCGCAGCAATCTGGTCTGGCGGGCAATCACTTCGGAACAACGTTTCAAAGGCGCATTTTGTGTCGTCCAGACTAATACCGTGGAATTCATCTGGAAACGGGAGGCGATAGATATCAGAGGGAAATGGGCCAAATCCCTGCTTGAATGGTACCATCCGAGCACTGAGTGCCATGCCCATATAAGAACGTCCGTGATATCCGTTTGTAAACGTGATCAACGCAGGCCGTTTGGTGTAATAGCGTGCAATTTTTATAGCATTTTCGACGGCTTCCCCACCGGCTGAGAAAAACAATGACTTTTTAGCAAAATCACCGGGTAACAGCGCGTTTAACCGTTCAGCTAGGGTGATATAGCTTTCATAAGGCGTGACTTGAAAACAGGTATGGGTCAGGCTGTCCAATTGGTGTTTAATCGCCGAGACAACATGTGCATTGCGATGACCAGTGTTCTGGCACCCAATGCCACCACAAAAATCGATATAGCGCTTGCCTTCCACATCCCAGATTTCCGCGTTCTCTGCTCTTTCAGCAACAAACGTCGATGAATAAGCAATAGCTCTGGCAACTGCATTATCTCGCCGGACTTCAAATTCCTTATTGGTCGTCATGTGATTGCTCCCAAAAACCTATCTGCCACTTGCATTTACCTGGTCTTGTTGGTCGGGGCGAAGACCGCCCCAACCGTTTTGTTTGGTCAATGACCTATTGTGCCATTATGGAAGAAGATCGTTGACCTCTTCGATCAACTCTTCTTGCAAAGCGGCCATGTCATCTGAATCACCTGTCACAATGCTTTCCATACCGTCATAGATCACCTGAGTAATCGCCAAGCCATTATCGCCAGGATATGCGATCCAATCGCGCAGTAATCCAGACTGTTCTACAGCCGTGTATTTGTTTGGATTATTAGCATAGAAGTCAGTTAGTAAATCATTTGCGGCCTTGTTGGGTGGGATATAGCCTGTTGTCTCAGCAACCAATGACGCACCAACCCCAGATGTAGCAAATTTGACGAATTTCCAAGCCGCCTCTACTTCTGCAGGATCTTCCGATGTGGACACCATCATAACCGAGTTTCCACCAGCAGGCAGACCCATAGGCGGTTGCCCCATTCCGGGGTATTTACCGGTTTTAAGTTCAAAGTCCCCCTTGGCGCGTTCAATGGCACCCACGGCCGACGTAGACCAGAAATACATTGCCACCTCACCTGAATTGAACGGGACGCCTGCATCCCCCGCAGAGAGGTTTGGCATATCACATTCTCGGAAAAGCGATTTCATTTGTTCAAGGGCCGCCAAGCCAGCTTCACCGTCGAAGTTGACCTTTCCATCTTTAAGAATTGGCTCGCCCTGGCTCCACATTAGCGCTTGGAAAAACCAATTTCCAGTCACGCTCCAACCCCACCACATTGGTGTCTTATAGCCAGCTTCCATCAGCTTATGACAATTTTCGATAACTTCATCCCAGGTCGTGGGTAGCTCTGTGATGCCCGCTTTACGCAGGGCATCCATGTTGTAATATCCCACAGGTAGCGATATGGAGTATGGTAGGCCATACACTTCGCCATTGAACGTACCCAGTTCAAGCATTGCCTCATGATACCCATCCTTGGCGAAGTCAGCTTCGGCTGCAATGAAGGGTTCCAAGGATTTTGCAATGCCCTTTTCAACCAGCATAGCCTGACGGTTCAGGCCTTGAAATGTAACATCGGGCAGATCTCCGGCCACAGATTCACGTAGGATCGTGTTGGTTCCATCTTCATAGTTTTCATACGTCGCTCGGAACTTTACATTGATATCTGGGTGTGCTTTTTTGAACTCAGGCATCATCCTTTCCATGGTCACATCAAAAAGCGCAGAATACGCGTATCCGACTTCGATTTCCACGGCATGTGCAGTGGTCGTCAGTGCCCCTGTCGCAAGAGCAAGAGCTGATAGTGTATTTAGGTATTTCATTTGGTACCTCCAGTTGGGTTCGGGACCGGTGACATTATTTGTCTTAAACTAAATCCCGCTGTTAATCTGGCTAACCGGCTCTCACACCAGATCCAGAATTCACTTGAACTCATTTCATTCCTGTCATTGTTATCCCTTCGATGAAGCGTCGTTGCGCCAGCAAGAAAACAATCACTAATGGCATAACAATCACAGTTGTGGCTGCCATCATCGGCCCGTATTCATTTCCATCCATATCTGATTTGAACATCCGCAGCCCAAGAGGCGGCGTCATGAGATCTTTGTTGCCGGTAACGACAATACGCGGCCAGTAATAGTCATTCCAATGTGCCACCACCGAAAAGATGCCAAACGCAAGAAGTGCGGGGATTGCGGTTGGCAACATCACTTGCCACACAATTGAAAATTCGCTCATACCGTCCATCCGTGCAGCGTCAATCAGATCGTCCGGCACAGTCATAAAAAATTGTCTCATAAGAAAAATCCCAAATACCGAGATCGACCATGGAATGATCAGCGCGCCATATGTATTGGTCAGCCCAACCTTAGCCAGCATAATATAAAGCGGCAGAGCAATGGCATGTACAGGGATCAGCAGGCAGAATATTACCATGCAAAATACTACATCCCGTCCCCAGAACTTGAGCTTTGAAAGTGCATAGGCACACGGCAGCGCCACAATCACTTGAATGATAAAAATTGAGACCGTAATAAAAACGCCGTTTAACATGTAGCGAACCAGTGGGGCCTCTTTGAAGGCGGCGGTATAATTATAAACGATGGGCCGCATTTTGCAGTCTTCTTCCGGGTTACCCGCTTTAACACATCGCTGGTCGGTCATAATTTCCTGACTTCCAACGAAGCCACCAACGTTCGCCTCAATCTCGTGTGGAGACTTTAGCGAATACGACAACATCAGATAAAAAGGTACAAGAACAACGAAAGCACCCGCAAGCAGTACGCTGTGTTTGAAAAACTCCCCCAGCCAATTTGCACGCGTCAACATTAGTAGTGAACCTTTCTATTAACGAAGTAGACCTGCACCAGGGTCAGAATTAGGACAAAAGCCAAAAACACGATCGTAATCGCAGACCCAATCCCCAGCAGATTCTGTTTCACTCCTTTTTCGAACATGGCGTATACCATAACGTAGGTGGACTTTGACGGCCCCCCCCCGGTGAGAGCCTCAACAGTGTCAAAAACCTGAAATGATCGGATTGACGAAATTGTAATTACAAAGACGTTTGTCGGACCAAGCATTGGCCATGTGACCAATTTAAAACGCTCCCATGCACTATCGGCACCATCCATATGCGCAGCATGATACAATTCTCGCGGAACAGACGTTAAACCAGCCAAATAAAGCACCATATTGAAGCCAAAGCCTTGCCAGATGCCAATAAAGGCGATCGTGCCCAGAGCATATTGTTTGTCGCCCAACCAGAGTGGAAATTTCTTAATGCAGGCAGCACCGTACCAAGACGTCGTAGGTTCATAGCCCAGCCATGACCCCGATAATAAGCCATAAATCAAAGATTTGTCACAACCTGACCGCAACACGTCATTGACCACCCCGACAATTGGATTCAGCGCAAATTCCCAAACAATTGCCATCGCCAGCAAGGTTGCCATCACTGGTAAAAAGAAGACTGCTTTATACATCTCCCCACCAATGCGCAGGCTGGAAATCAACAGTGCAGAGCCAAGTCCAAGCGCAACTGATATAGGCACCACAAGCAGAACATAGGTAAGCGATGCACTGAACATCTTTTGATAACTGCGTCGGCTGAACAGCTTTTCATAATTTTCGATACCAACCCAGTTGAAACCGCTATTGCCCAAGCTGTAGTCGGTCATTGAAAGTGTTGCGGCCACAAAAATAGGCATAATCAAAAGCAAGATCATCAAGGCAACTGCCGGACCAATAAACCAATAGTGAGCTCTGGATTTACTCATCAGTCTGGTTTTCCATCGCTTTGCTGCGCAGAAAAGCCAACACGTTTGCCATCGGCCCCAAATAAGATCATCTTACCCGGCTCAGCACCATAAAAAATATTTTGCCCCAATTTTACTAAATTAGCCTCATGCGGTTTGACCCGAAGTACAACCCGCTGTTCGAGTCCTTCTGTCTCGAGGTGAAGGAAGACATCAGACCCTAAATTTTCTTTGTAAGTTAGTTTTCCGGCAAAACATCCCTCCGTATCATCTGGCCTTAAGGCCAGATGCTCAGGCCTCAACCCAACTGAGACAGGCCCTTGTTCTGGCCGTTGCGCAGTCCCTTCCAAAGACTGATCAAGCACAAACCCCAAGCACGTTACCTGTCCATTAGGATCTACCACGCCCGGTAGAATATTCATTTTAGGGCTCCCAATAAATTCTGCAACACGGATGTCATTGGGGTACTTATAGACCTCGTCAGGCGTGCCCAGTTGCAGCAGGTCACCATCCATCATGACTGCAATGCGGTCTGACATGGTCAGCGCTTCAGCCTGATCGTGGGTCACATAAATAAAAGTTGATTGAAGCTCGCGATGCAGTTCTGAAAGCTCGGCGCGCATGTGCACACGCAAACTTGCATCAAGATTGGACAACGGTTCATCCATCAAAAATGCTGCAGGGTTACGAACCATCGCACGACCCAGCGCAACCCGCTGGCGCTGTCCGCCAGACAACTGACCCGGTTTCCGATTTAGAAGCGGCACGATTTTAAGAACTTCGGCGACGTTGCGGACTTCCTCTTGGATCTTGGCCATTTTTGCGCGCCGTCCCGGGACCAGATAACCCAACAGAGGCAACCGCTGCCAAAAATCAAGATCGCGCAGACGGAGCGGGGTCATAAGGTTTTGCTGAACCGTTAAATGTGGGTAAAGAGCGTAAGACTGAAACACCATTGCTAGATCGCGCAAGCTGGGACGCACATCATTAACTAAGACACCATCAATTTCTACGTCACCGGTAGATTGAGTTTCTAACCCGGCGATTATTCTAAGCGTAGTGGATTTGCCACATCCAGACGGACCAACTAACGTGAGGAACTCTCCGTCTGCAACGTCCAGATCAATGCTGTTTAAGACATTCAACGATCCGTATTCTTTTGTAACTTGGCGGAGTTTTATACCAGCCACAAATTATCCTCCCCAGACACATAATCCTACCACTTTTTATTATCCGATCACCTTTTATTTAACCTTGAAAAACTGGAACTTTAGATTAGTTAAGGTGGTTGTGATAATTTCAGTAATAATATTAGCAAGGTTGAAACTATATCTAATTTTATGTAAAGTAATATTAATTAGAAATTAATATCAGGTTTTCTTATCATGACCCCGTTTCGTCAACTCAGGTACGTGGTCGCAGTAGCCGATCACGGCAGCATGAAAAGTGCAGCAGAAAAAATAGCTATATCGCAGCCTGCTATAAGTGCCGCGATTAAGAAGATTGAAGCTGATTATAAGCTTAAGATATTTTTACGGAACCGACCCCATAAGCTGGTTTTAACACCGGATGGGCGTCGATTTATTGCCCAGGCAAGGCGTTTGCTTGAAAGCGCAGAAGAGTTCGACCAAGCCACCCTTAATCTCGGTAAAAACTTGAGTGGTACGATACAGCTCGGGTGCTTTATGCCCACTGCGGCCTTCATTGTTCCAATCATACTTCAGGCTTTGCAGGATCGTAATCACAATATTTTAATACAAGTCCATGAGGCCGATCTGGACGAATTAAATACAATGCTGGCCCAAGGAAGCATTGATCTTGCGCTAACTTACAATATGTCACCCAGCCCTTCAATTGAATTTGAAGCCCTAATAGAAGAGCGGCCCTATGTATTGCTGAGTAAAAACGATCCGCTGGCAGATAGTGATGCAATTTCTCTCAATGAGCTCGTTGATCGAGATATGATCTCACTCAATCTGCCTATTACCCAGCAGTTTTTTCTGTCTGTATTTTCCCAGTTAAAATTACATCCGAAAATCAAACATCAGACAAAATCTTATGAACTGGCCCGCAGCCTTGTCGGCGCCGGAGAGGGCTATGCGATTATGATCATGCGCCCGGTCACAGCAAGAGCTTATAATGGCAATGAATTGGCCTATGTCCCAATTTTAGAAGACGTGCCCACAGCGCAATACGGTCTGGCCTCACTCAATCGGGCGATCCCGACGAAACTGGTCGAAACCTTTGCAGCAGTCTGCCGTGAAACGCTGTTGCACCAGAACGCTGCGCAGCAGTACTTTGTAGGTTCGCCGAGGACAGCTATTTCTGATGCTGATAGCCTGATCCTCCCCGTTTGAATTAGTCCATTTCTGCCAAGCCATCGGTCGTAAGCCTCAGTCCACCATTGCTTTCAGGAAAGCCTTGGACAAACTAACCGGTGTCTATCAGTCCTGCTCCTCTAGTGGGATGCAATGCCAGGGTATCCAGCCGGTTATTCAGTTCTAAGCCCAGATCAGTGTAGTTAGTGTAGTCTGTGTAGGCATTTTGGGAAACTTTCTACTGGGATATTTCAGGGAACTTTTGCGATTTGCCTGCACTACCTATACTACCTACACTCTTATCTCTCATCCGGCCCGATGCTACTGTGCTTGCACGCCGTCACTCAATCGGTTTTGCTGCCGCATCAAATTTGCGTAAAATGCCTGAGGCTAAAAACACACCAGCCGCCACCAAG
>Ga0209711_10002971_pt1 | contig 14601 bp, 12 predicted proteins | sample ArcticOcean_MG_C_7_FD_187441 | JGI IMG/M metagenome (GOLD analysis project Ga0209711, IMG submission 187441) | Marine microbial communities from western Arctic Ocean - ArcticOcean_MG_CB11_88 (SPAdes) (version 2) | ecosystem: Environmental > Aquatic > Marine > Oceanic | place: Arctic Ocean... | reverse complement strand
TGTGAGAGGTCGCAGGGGCGGTGATGGTGCGTATATTGTCAGATCGCGATTGTACATTTGGTTGACTGTCATTCATTGTAAACTTATGACACCCTTACAACCAATAGCGTAAGAGACCATCGCTGACAGCAATCGCTGGGTTGACGACTTAGATGATCGTCACAGATATCAAATATAGCCATCGATCTAGTGCCGTCTGAACCCTCCGAGAGTCCACCCCATGAGTCTCGTAGGCTCTCGTACATTGCAGCGGTTGCAGCGGTTGCAGCGTGCTCGGAAAACTTTGCAGTTTTGCTTGCAGAATCAGACCCTACGAGACTCGACCATCCGAGTCTCGTAGGCTCCTGAACATGTTTACATACTTAACGAGTGTCCGTATCTTGCCAGCGCATAGACCTCGTCGAGTATTGCCGCGTGCGTCAGCGTGCAGTTATGCGCGCGCAGGTGGGTGCCCCCGGTCAAGGTCGGGTCGGGCCACGCCTCAAATGTGTCGCCCCCACAGCTTGGCTGTGGCGCAAAGATCGGCGCCGTCTGCAGGGTCAACGCCACGTCCGCTGCGGCAATCACGGGGTGGATCAACTGTGACGCCGCCCTGCGCCACAGGACGTATGCCGTTGCTCCGATGATCCAACTGTCGTTACGGCGCTCTCGACAGCCTGGTGCCGTCAGTGGATATCGAGCAAATGTCTGGTGCACACGTGAATAGCTGCCTGCGTGGTACACCATCGTGTTGCCGGGGAGCGAATTGATGCGTTGTTGTAAGACCGAAGCCGCGGTGGGCGCGAAGACCACGTCGTCCTCCACAATGCCTGCGCGGGCTACGCCACGGCGCAGGAGGTCGCGCGCAGCGATCATGTGCTTCAGCGCCAAGCTGACCGTGCCCATCGGTAAGCGAGAGCCCGCGCGGCCCCAGCGAGTCTCGACTATGCCCGGATGTAGGGTGCGGTAAGTGGCGTTCGGCAGGCGTCGGAGCTCGTCGGCGTCCGCGCAGTGGACTATCGTAATGTCGGCGATGCCCAGGCGCCAGAGGTTGTTCATTGCATTGCGGCGGCGCTCGACGAGACATCGGGCATTGATCAGATAGAATGGAATCTCGAGTGGTCCCCAGGTCGGCGTCCGAACGACGGGCATGCAGTAGGGCGCGTGAAGGGTTTCCAAGATACTCTCGAATTGCATGTCACAGCCCAGCCTCGTACACCACTCGCGGACGAGGCTTTCGCTAGGAAGAGTACGCTTAGCGCTATGCGTCCACCCCCGCAAGGTGCCACAGCAGCACCACCGTTCTGGGCGATGCTGTGATAGCGTGTACCTATCCACCAACCTGCTGCAAGATGTCGTCTGAACCCTCCGAGAGTCCACCCTATGAGTCTCGTAGGCTCAGATCGTCCGCACTTTCGAATCGGTCCAAAGAAGTGCTGACGATCTGAGCCTACGAGACTCGACCATCCTAGTCTCGTAGGGGTGCCGAGCACGAGACAGGGCCGTATCGGAAGGGCGCGCTATAATCGCAGCGAGTCTGGACGAGTCCGCGTCCCAGCTCGCCCCCCGCTCCCCTCCGGGCGGCCTCCTCCCCCACCCCCACGCCAGTGACAATGGTTGTATTGAATCAGATGTTACCAAATGTCAAGAAGGAAAAGAGTGGACTGTGTCATATATTGGGTCGAATTCCACTCAAGGAAATGACCAAAACATTTCTTCTTACGCCACGGCTAGTGCATGCACGAGACTATACAGAAATCGCAGAACGAATTTTAGAACGTGTGGAAAAATATTCAAAGTGGCTTGGAATCATTAGTTACGATGGCCCACGCGCACCTAAACATGCAGTACGAGATGACGCACCGGCATTTTGGACGTTTTCCGATCTCTTAAACGAAGAATGGCGTAGTAGTGGGAACGGAAATTAAATATAGCGGTATGGTATTGTCCAACAACTCGTGGTGTGGCATCGATGTGGTGGGGTAATTCTATTCAAACACTAACAAATGCCGTCACACGTCGAACAAAAAGCAATGTTGCGAACGGATCGATTGCGTTTCGACTTTGAGCGGTATGATACAGCGATTGCTTCGTTGATGAGTCCACGCTTCTCTACCTCAGGTTCTGTAAGCGTGCGAATGCTTTCCATGTTGTATGCACTGACAAAAGCCCGTCCCTTCCAGTACGGTTTAGCGATGTTATCAGCTGCTTCAGGCTGCCAAGCGTGATGGCCGCGGTAGGCCAAGTTGCATCGTTCGACCTGTTCTGCGCGAGTTGTCGCTAGTGAGGGAAACATCGACCCTTCAATTACGACGCATGGCGTACACTTACACTCGAACCAGTCATATGGTTCTCGCAACAATCGTTGTACAAGCTGATAGTCCTGACGGCAACGTTTGCAATAACACGAATTACACGATGCAGTATTTGTGCAACGACTGCCTTGGCATTGCATTCCTGTTGTTTAATCGTATATGTTTTTAGTCTTACTGTTAGCGGTTATTTGATGAAATAAGTTTAGATCAACACATACACACACATACACACACATACAGTGGTTGTTGCTGTCTTTTGGTAACACTCGACTTTGTTCGTTTCGTTCGGGGCAGTGTTTTTAAGGTTTTGTTGTGTTGGTACGAATGGATTGCAGGTTGCGATCGTCGACGATGGCCTTGTGGAGGGCGTCGACGTCTTCTTTTGGTGGTATGGAGCGTTTTTTGTCTTCGACATCGACTCCCCGCATACGTTCGGTTTCGTTCATGGGGGGCTTGAGAATGGAAACGGTGGTGGCGAGGGCGCGTATGTTGGCATCCCATGCGACCCGCTGTTCGGCGTGGGACTGTCGACGGTCGGCGACCGTTCCATTTTGAATTTCGTCGTGGTCGATCTGATCAATGGAGGTCGATTTTGCCGAACGGTACAACCAACCCGGCTTCTTGGTCTTTGGATCGATTCCCCATTGCTTGATGTTGGCATCGACCGAGATGCGCACGTTCATACCACCGGTGTTGCGATAGACCTGCACGCCGTACCCACGCATGTCTTCGGTGTCGAAGAGAGGAATACTTGACGCGGAGTTGAGCAGCGTGAGGAGTTGCACCGCTTGAAAAGATTCGATGCAAAACGTCGCGCCTCGCGTGGCAACATGCTGGGTTGTGCCATCGACGCGGGTGATGGTGCGCCCGATATACGCCGGCTCGAGGTGACACCGCTTGATAAAGGATGGCCCTTTGACGTGTTCGAGAGGGTGGAGCTGACCGTCGACGTGGGGCGGTGGAACGAATCCATCCGGACTCGAGGCATACCATACGCTCTCACGTAGGGCGTTGGTGAACAGAGATTCAAACGCACGGAACGATTTGAAATCCTGAAAGTGGTGTCCATTTTGTCGAATAATGGCCGTGTAAAGAGGAGCCACCGCATTCCACGCGCCACGTCGAGATGGACCGTTGTAAAAGTACCCATTAAAGAAGGCGTTTTCTTCGTCAAGTTCTTCCTCGGAGAGCCGATTCCTCCAGTATGCAAAGGTGCCACGCTCAGAAGGTGCATCGTGTGCGTCTTCCCATGCGGTAACGGCGGCGAGGATGGCGTACATTCTCACAATGACTGGTTTGGCCACGTCAAAGACGCGAGGGTTGCATGCGTTGAGCATGACGAGAACGGTCGACGCGATGACGCGTTGGTCAGAAGGTAATGTTTCGCCGCTTCGATACTTGATCACCAGTGTGCGCATCGCTTCGACGCCATCGACATCGTATCCAGGGACGAGGTCCTTGGTGATGCGGGCCACCTCAACGTGGAGTGCCCTCCACGTCGCGCCGTAATCGGTCATTTCGGTGTGCGACATATCGATGGATGATTGCGACGACGGTGGTCGGAAGAGTGTGGGGTTCAGAAGGGCCAAAAGCTCATCGGTGGCATTCACATTGTCGGCTCGTCCGACGGTGTTAAAGTCGGGCACACGTGCCTCGCTCATCGAAAGCTTGTACCCACAGTCGAAGTTTCCAGGATTTACAAGCGGTGCGATGGCTTGTGTGTACGGTGATAGTGGGAACGCGAGGAGCACAGGCAGGAGCTCCTTTTCCACTGGTGCGACGGATTCGAGCATTTTCTTGGCTTCATAATAGGTGCCGAGCCCTTTGGCTACACCGGCTGCATTGGCAAATGGCCAAAATTTGAAATCATCCGGTCGAAATTCAAATCGGCTTCCACCAACATGTGAAAAGAAGTGATTGCGCTGCATCGCGTAAATCTCCTCTGTCGTTTGCTTCTCGTGTGGTGAACGTCCCAACCTACGGTTGTCGCTCATGAAGTTACCCGTGTCGGCACCTTTGGGTCCACTGCCGTGTGGTACCCACTCGTAGCATCCTTGATAATAGGACTTGCCAAAAGTGGGAGTGAGGTTGCCAATCCCTCCAAAGTAGACCTCTTCGACGCTACAGTTCAGCTCTGTGTTGCCGTCGTTGACGGGTGCACCACGCGCATTCTTGCGCATCACTTCCTTGTCGCCCGCGTTCTTTTCCTTGGCAAGTTCATTTGTATCAAGTGCCTTGATCGTACCCACATGGAGAAGATTCAGCACGTGCCGTGCACGCACATGTGGCTGCCTCTTGAAGGCGGGAATCACGTCGACCAGGCGCCTAGCATGTTGCATAGGCACTTGGAATGTGACTGCATAAGAGGCGTAAGAACGAGTGAGTTTCTTTTGGGCGACGCCCTGATAGATCGAACAACTTTCGACCCGTTCGGTTGTCTTATCTGTCAGACGCTCAATTTTGACATCATTGTAGCAGAGAAACGGCGGTGGAGACGTTTGGGCGAGCTTCGCGGTCGATTCGATACATGCTCGACGACGCTCTTTTGTCTTGATCGTCTTCTCGCCGGTGTCACCGTCGTCGTCACCATCGCCGTTTCCATCACTGTCATCGCAGTCGGGACGAGTCTTCCAGGGTGGGAGACCGTTGCGAAAAACATCTGGTTTCTTGCACATGGTATCGAAGAGAATCAGTGGATGACCCCACTCCGCACACCCCGCCAACATTGGCCACTTGCCACGGTGATGTGATTGATAGCCATCCACAACAGTGCGAATCGTAGTAAATGACACGCCGAGAGGGCTATTTGGAACCATGCGTGGCTCATGAATGGTGCTGTTCATATTTGTGAACCGTTCACCATCAGAATCTCCGTTTGTCATTCCCGTCATTGTCTGCACGAGATCCTCATCGTGGTCTGATAATGGAAGCATGAGACGCATGACAATGAACGAGCTTGGTCGCTCACTGGTCTGCGTGTATGATATATCTTGTTCGTTCACGCCATACATCCGGTTCTGACGCGCTTCTCGTGCGAATGATGAGTCCAAAGCATTACGACCATTGACACCCTTTGCTGTAAATGTAGCGTCTTTGTCGGTAAGATCCTGACGGTTGCGTCGGCTCTTCTCGTCTTGTACATGAGTCCCGTGAAGATGGTCGATGGGTGTCGTGTTGTCCGCATCATCTGATCGTATTGGAACGAGGCCACGTGTGTGCAAAATGCTAAGATTCTCACCGAGTTGATCCACGTCACATAGGAAGATGGCGCTCGACTCATCTTCTTTATCGACGCGCATCGTCGAGACAATGTCGACAGTGTCATCAACCGTGCTCACGGTACGTCTGTACACCGACGGAATCGGTTTGACGGAGACGCCCTCGATGTCGTACTCATTGTTCAGCATCCCTGAGATGCGCGTTTGGACCGTCGCAAACGAGTCACACATTGCACGTACATGCTCCGAGGCTGCCACTTCGACCGCTTTTCTTTTCGGAATGCTGCTCATTTGACGCTCGGCAACTTCGGCGAGTGCCGCCGCTTGATGTGCGTGCGTAAGGCTTACGAGGGTGTTGAGAACCGTGTAGTGCTCGAGATCGCGGTTAGCACGAATCCACCAGAGGAATTGACGATACGCGTCCGTCAGGTTTCCTCCACGATGATGATTATTATCGCCGTCGTTGTCGGCTGAAAAGTCGTCATATCCATTGCCAGAATCGTGCATATCGTCGGCGTGCGTCGATTCCGAAAGCATCGATGCACCGTCACACATGACCGCAGCGGCCGTTTTGGGCTTCTTCTTCGCCTTGTGCTTCTTGTCCTTTTCACGTCGGTTGATCTCGCTCCGTGCATAGTCGAAGAGCATGTTCGCCATGTCGCGGTCAAATACCGTGAGACCGCAACACTTCATTAGCTCACGTCCCGCGGTTGTCGACGATACGAGGTCACACAGACCAATGGCCCACCAAACGGCCGTCTGAGCACAGTAAACGTCATCGTCGGGGCGTGCGATCCACGAACAAACGCGTTCGATCTGACCGCTCAAAAACTGATGCCCTCCGACAGCATCGTCAATCGACAATGTTCCGTCAAGGTGCCCCTCGGCAAGGGCGAACATCGCCGACATGAACGAGCCGTTGAAAATGCGACGCGGAAACAATGCATACCCGTCTCTCAAAGATCCGACAATCGCGATGGGATCAGCACCTTGCGCGTCCTTGGATACGTGTAGCAGATGCGACGGTTGGTAGTAGACGCCAAACGGATCGCCTGCCACAAAGGTGTTCTGCTGACGCAATTCGTGGCGACAGTCCGCAAGAATCTTCATATTCAGCCACGACATGCTCTCCGCACGAGCCAATCGCATGTGAGGCAACCGGTCGGTCTGGTAGCCATACGCAAACTCTTCGTCCGCATCGTGTGGACATTCGGAAGGCTTCTTCACTCCATTCAATTTGCAATCGTCGCACATCTTCTTCTTCTTTCGCGTGGCGCTCACCGCAGTGCGCTGCAACGCCTTTTTCGTCCATCCCAAACCACTGATTGGAAAAGGACCTGCGTCCGAAATGACGTGCGTTCCAAACGTGCGGTCCTTCCGCTTCAACGCCAGCGTACGTTCCACCTCACGCTGTTGCGCGTCCTCCAACTCCTTCACACCCGACTCGGTCATCATCTCCTCTTTTTTGGCACGAGATTGTTTCGAATTGTTCGTCTTTGCATGGTGGGATCCACGCCGCACACGCTTGTCTTCAGGACCAAATTGTGCACCTAAACGAAATGCTTCGAACATCCGTTCGTCGAGAATCTGGTTGTCGCGATCGACCAACTTTGTCGAATACTCGATATCAGCAGCCATTTTACCCTTTCGCTCACCGCCATCCCCACCCTCCGGTAGTTTACGCTCTTTGGGCTTGTGCATCACCACATCGAGTATGGGAATCGGTGCAGCAACCCCCAACACCTCCTTTAACTGCTCAACAGTCGCCTTGCGTCTATCGATCAGATGATCGGTGACCAGCTGACTAGCACAAGGCGTGTAAGGCGTGTCCTCGACCTCCATCGTCTCGTATGGTGCATCGTCCTCAGAGTCTGCCATGATAACCTGAATCAATCGCACCACAGGCGTAGAATCTGTCGACCCTTCTCTTAGCTCACCGCCTCGAACTGGCGTACAAATCTATCCAAGCTTTCCACGCTAGCTTCACGATAGATGAAAAACAAAGCTAGCGTACAAAAATGAGAACTGTGGCTTTTTTGATGGAGAGTGACAAGTGTGCGTAAAATGGGTGTAACGTCGTAAAATGGGTGTAACGTCGTAAAATGGGTGTAAGCACACTTTTGTATTTTTAAACGGTATTAAAGTTACATATATCACAATTAGATTGTATTGAGACATGTGTTAGATGTGACATCGATTAATCGGCTGTTAGACTGCATTATCAATCATCATCGCTGTCAATACCACCGGTCCCACCGGCTTCTGATTCGTCCTCCGAATCGCTGTCCTCGCCGAAAAGACCTTCAATGTCATCATTCGGTAAATGAGCGAGGAGCGCAACGCGTGCTTCCTTGATCATATTCTTGAACTTTTGGTTCTCCTCCTTGAGATGTGGATATTCCACAAGGCGCTTCTTGTCTTCCTCCTTCTTAAGCCGTCTCTCCTCCTTCTTCTCTTCGCGACGTGCGAGCTGATCGGCGGTCGGCTCCTTACGCATTTTTTTGGTAGGTGTCTCCTCGGGCTCTTCGGTCTCTGCCTCCGAATCTTCGCGACGTGGTGCATCTCCACAAATGTACGCTTCGATCTCTTCGGCCGATCGCCCCTTACGCTTCATTTTCCTTACCTTCGAAGCAATCGACGCCTTGGCCTTTGAAAAGGCTTGTTTCGGAGGAATCGGTACCCAATCGGGAGGAGCTTCGCCATTTTCCATCCCTTTGGTGACGTAGCCATGCTCCTTCATCAAGGAGACACCATGCATCACTTCAGTTTGCACATTCTCGAGCGCCGTCTTTGCGTTCTTGTACGAGAGATTTGGCACGGGCATTGGCAGCGTCATCTCCGAACACGTGCGACACGTGCAGATGTTGACTCCCTCCCGTTGCTTGTAGAAAAAGTCTTCGGTACCGTAGACTTCTGGGCACTTGTTACATGACGCACAACCAGCCATGCACGTGATGTAGAATTCGGTGGCGTCGCCACTTCCACATCGGCCACATTTCTGACCGAGCACCTCCTTTGTCGCATCAATCACCGGCTTGAACGCCGTTGGTAGATCCTCCTCATGTGCAATGAGAGTGGTACACGTGTTCGTGGAGCGTGGCATCGTAGGATGTCGACAGCGGCTCTTGTGAGAGGAAACAGGGGTTTGCATCCATCTTAGCGTACAAATCTAGCGATGAAGGGTTTTTTTGATAGACATCACTTTCGTACACGTGTTTATTAACGCTGCGCACTGTACAAAGACGTGGAATGTATTGGATCGCGATGCGACACACTTCTGTGACACACTTCTGTGACACACTTCTGTGACACACTTCTGTGACACGAAACTACCGCGTGTAATATAAACCGATGTTCTTGTTTTAGAGTGAGTGATATGCCTGCCGTTAAGTACGTTGATTTTGAGGTGTCCGCGTCATTTGAGACTATTGCAAAACACAGTAAGGGTGAGAAAACAACACGCTATTACGTTTCTATAACATGCCCTCATTGCCAGAAAACATTTGCCGATGTACCAATTGAATCTATAGAAAAACAAAAAGCAACGAAATGCAAGGCACATCTTGAGGTATGTGCCAAGTTCAAAGCCAAGGGGGGCGAAGTGGCACCAGCGCCGACACGCGAGAGCGCTCTGTCCAAGCAAATGGCGGAGATGGAGGCTCGTGCGGAGGCGCGAGAAAAAGGTATGGAATCTCGAATTATGTCGCAAATGTCTCGTGCATTGGGATTGGGCGATCCGGATGCGACGACGCAGGGTGAGATCATCGAGCGGAACAAGCGCAAGCGCGAGGAGGAGACCACGACGGTCAATGCCTTCAAATCGATTGCAAATGACGATGATGGGATCAAGTTTTTCAGGACGTTGTTACATTCCGACAAGGACGCCAAGCGCAAGCCGGCGGTGAATGCGGTGTGTGCGGAGTTGATGGCGCAGTTGTTGGAGGTGCAAAAACATAAAAAGTAGTGTTTTTTGTCGACCGATGTTAGCTACACATCACAATCGTACCTCAGTCTCCAGTTCTTTGATGCGAGATCGCAAAGATGCGTTCTCATCAAGGAGACACTGTTGAGGATGTGTTGTTATCTTCTTGTTAGATGTGGTTTCTTCGTAAGATCGAGTGCGCTTGAGGGTCATAGTGTCCCACAAAAGTGAAATTATTCGAACATGGACAATGGTAGAATCGTTCTTTAGCGCCCTTATTGCATACAAATCCATCCCCAAAACACCAGAGAGGGTAACGCTGCAGCATTGATAATTTTGTACGCTAAAGACGGTTTCTTTTGAGACTACATCTCACGGATGCTTGCAACTGTCCGTGAGAAGCCCATGTCCATCTCATACCGGAAATCATTGGACACCGAAGATGAAGATGAAGACGAGCACGATACGACGGTAGTTACACCACTCCTAGTCAGCGGGGACATTGAACTTGAGGAAGCACCAGGGTCGCCCAGATCGCAGGCGGCAACCACGGTGGTCGAAGATGATTCCGATGAGGAAATGGGTGAAACGGAAGAACGGTTGTGCAAAATGCTAGAAGATATCCGCCACGAGACGGTCGGTCTCATTTCCAAGGACAGGAAGCAGCGCGAAGAACGTGTGACGATACTCGTAAGTCAGTTGCGGCGTCGCTATACGCATTCTCCAGAAGTCCTTAAAATGGCACGTCATCTAGAAAACACCATGATGCAGACGATAAAGTTAGATCACAAGAAAGGCGGCGAGCAACTCTCGGATAGAAAGGGAAATCAGTTGATCACATTTGCAACGATGATCATAAAGGGGAGTGATCGAGTCCGAGCGATTCTCGGTGATAAGTACGACGAATCCGAGCCGTACACGCGCCACTGTTTGCAACGGGTGATCGATGTCGTCCTTGATATCGCGGCGCAGGCCATTTGGGAAAAAGGCGGCCCGGGGGCATCACATAAAACGGCCATTATACCGTTCCTACGAAGCCACGGCATTAAAACCCGTGTCGACCTGCCGACAGACGCAATCGGTTTTGTAAAGCTCGCTATTGATTATGCACATCGTATGCACGCATATCTTTTCGATGGAGTGGGAGATATGCTGGTAAAAATGCGCAACATCATTGAAGATGCAGGGCGCGAAAATGTCGCCAATGTTGACGCTCTGATCGCCGATATGAACACATTTTGCACGGCATATTGTACATATGAAAAGTTGGAAGAAGGTGACGAACTGATTCTTGAATCAAACGAGGAACCGTTGCTTGCACTGAACGCACCAACACTCGATGATACCAACGAAGTAAATGAATTAGTCGAGCCGGCAGTCGAGCCGGCAGTCGAGCCGGCAGTCGAGCCGGCAGTCGAGCCGGCAGTCGAGCCGGTCGAACCCATTGTTCCTGTTCAAACTCGTGTGATAGAGCCAACGATTACAACACCATCAACGCCATCGATGAACAAAGTAGAAACGATTGACCTAACGTGTGATTTGGGTGATGAGCGCAGCGAATATGCGTCGCCCTGTGGGGCACCGTTCACACACAAAAGGGAGTGTAACCATATGGAAGCAGCCGCGAGAAAGAAGCAGCACATTGATCAAGGGTCAAAGACATCAAAGACACCCAACTACTTGGGCAGACTGTACAACGCGCCGGACTAGACGATGACATCACCTGCACCACGTTAGAAGAGATTGTGAAAGACGTACCGCCCCCACCATTTATCACTGCAGTGGGAATTTCGGCAGTCTCGGACGAATTTATGATGACATTGTGGAGCGAGATCATTTCCGAAGAGCCGGATACACTCGATGGAAAGGGAGGAGGCTATATGGTTCATCCAATGTGGATGCGTTTTGTCGACGGATGGAATGCCGTTTGTGAACAAAGCTGCAGATTTGGTTGGAATGGTTATAATCTACGTTTTGAAAACTCCTAATCCCATTTTGGAACTTTGTCGATGCGGTCGCTTGCAGTCAGTTGCACTCACATTATGTGTGCAATCGGCACACCGCGGACTATCTTGACGTCAGTCGCAGCACCTCGACCGCACAGACCGAAGCAAGCATGCGACGGCCCACGCGGGTCCTATCACAAACTGTAATATGAACCGTGACTGGTGGAAGCATACGCGACTTAGATGTAATCATTTTTACTTTAGTAAAACGTGGCGATGACTCACCGACTGTAACACGACTACCCAGGAAAGAATGCGCGGTGCTCGATAAAATCGCTTACTCTCACATCCCTTTGACTCCATTACAGACGCCATCGACAGAATCGACAGCCGGAGCGTGCGCCTTCACCTCGGGCAAGAGCGGGCAGGAGCGCGCAAGGGCGGGCAAGAGCGGGCAAGAGCGGGCAGGAGCGGGCAAGGCCGGGCAAGTTCACTGACATACCAAAAATCACTTTTGGTATTTGAGTGAACTTGGACGCTTAGGCACTGAGCGTCCAGTAGCTGGAAGAAGAATGGCAGACCACATTGAACTACCCCGAGTGGGATGATGGTATACCTGGTCACATTTTTCAAGACCTATTAACTGTATACGTTTTGTTATGGTCGCCACCCCCCACCTCAAGATCCCTTAGTGGCATAATTCTTGTCAAACGTCATGACGCCCCAATACACGTTGTTAAGAAAGTGTTTCTTAGCATACTCGTGGTTAGATATGAGCGGGTTGGACCATCGAGCGAGCCCATTCATCAAAGAGTCCATTCTCATTTCAATTACAGAAGGGGGGTTTTGTACGACGAGATCGATGATGTTTTGTTTATGCTCCAATTGTGCTAGTGACGGTTGCAGTGCATCTGCGTATGTCGCCCGCATGTAGAGCCATTTGCGTGCTAATCTGGGTCGTTGTACCAGCGGGGGGCAAAAGTGTGTTACACCGTCAATGTCTACATTGTACTCCAAGTTAGGTGAGATATTAGGCGCATCCCAAAGGACGAGTGGCTTATTTCCGCGGGCCCGGTTGGAGATTGCATATGCATCAATCCACCCATTGGGATCGTTGGGTGCCACGTGTCCCTGAGGGTAATAGGATTTTGGGACGACGTGCTCGATGCTCTGTAACCTTTGATCGGTGACAAAGACAATGTCCCACTGTTTGTATGGTGTCAAATACGCGTCTCGGTGGTGCTCCGAAGGTGCAAGCGAACGTGGGTGCTCATCGGCCTGAATGGCCACATTATGAAATTCGGCCCATTTTGTCGCACCATCAAGATCTTCCCACGATCGATAGTTAGGTGGCTCCAACACCGGTGCCAAGCCAGATCGAGGCGTATCCAACCTTGTTTCACCTGTACATGCGCGCCACCACCGATTTCGACATTCGACGCTGTTCCACGAACAGCCGCTAAGATTTGGCACAGACATGATTGATGCTAAACGAGCCGCCTTCTCTTATAAGAGCCAACGATGCCAACGAGGCGGGACCCGTTGGTGTCCGCACCAGTCGACAACACGTCTCCTAAACCATCACGATCTATCGAGGATGTAGTGAACAATGTGGTGCATCTGATAGAACAAAACCACATACGGTTGGTTCTGATGCAGGGGGGTGTCGGGACAGGTAAAACTACGATTGCCAAGCGGCTCGAGAAACAAGCGGGTATGTCAATCGTGAGCGTCGACGAGTTTTTTGTCGTCGACGGCACATACAACTTTGACGAGAACCGCCTTCACCTTGCACACATCGATTGCCAAACACGAGCTTCCAACGTGTTGTCAAACACAGATGCGCCGTTGGTCGTCGACAATTGTAACAAAAACCCGCAAGACGCTGATACGTATCTCAAACTTACATGCTACAAAGCGCTCGTCATCCACATTCAGACAAAAAACCAACACGAGGTCATTCGTTGCGGTAAGCGAAGCACACACAACGTACTCTCGAAAAACGTCATGTGTACGGCCAACAACATACGACCTATCACCGGACCGGGGATCATCACCATGAGTGAGACCGTACACGGCCTCTAAAGCGAACTAAATCGCTTCACTAAAATATCGTCCACGTGTAGGAGAGTTGCTAATGTAGTGCAACGATAATAGTCCATGAATAGCACTTATGTATAAATTCCACTGCAAATCGTCGTCAGCGTCGAGCGGCGTCGACGGCGATTTTCGAATCCAATTTCGTAACTGCACGGGTGTCACACTCGGAAATTCACGGCATGTCGGTTTGATCCGTGCGTTTTCAGGGCGTTGCAACGCTACTTTCACAACGACTTCCTTGAACTCGTTTGTGTGCACAGTACGCAGCCGCTTTGCGGGTGGTCCATCTGGTGAGGCGCATGAACGGTCGGCGTGGTCAGGGTGGTCGGAGCCAATGGACACCGGCATCGAAAACGTGTTCGTTTGGGGTTTTCGACAAAGCGCGTAACGCTAGCGTTTGGGTAATTGCGTGATGATGCCCCAAAAAGCACCTAGTCTTATGTCGGTCCAAACTCGTCGACGTAGTAGCAGGCAGGTGAAACGAATGGCCAAGATCCCTGAAACCGCCGAAGAAATCCAAACGATACCCGTGACAACACTCGTAAACCCCGACGCCGATGTACGAAAGGTGAACCAGATGTGGACTGGGCTTCTGATCGTTGTCACGCTTGCAGCAATCGTAGCAATCGTGATGGAAGTGTGCCACTTTTGGCGGATTGTGATGCGATGGTTGGACCCTCCACCCCCACCACCAAGGGCCTGGTACCAGGAGCTACCATTTTACAGCATCATCAACGGCCTTGTCGCTCTAGACGTGAAAGCACTAGTGTTTAATTAGTTTTTAAAGAAGGATTTATTCCATCGATCATTCTACGTACGTTTTGTCGCATCGTTAATCTTTTCACGAAGTCGCCCCAGCGCGCCACGCAAGTCACGCGCGTCGACGCTTGTCGGACTCGAGCAACTGCTCCAACATGGCCGCACGCAGCTCATTCACCGCGGGAGAGTATTTTTTTTCAATATCCGCGTCCTTGACGGAAGATAGAAACACGCGGTACTGTTTCTAGGCCTCGTCGGTCTTGGGGAGCGTGCTGCTTACTCGCACAAGGCCGTCAAGTCGCTATTCCTTTTCGAGTGCACTTCACATAGCAACGCAAGGCTCATCGATTCGGCGTCTTCAT
>Ga0209711_10002969_pt1 | contig 14608 bp, 17 predicted proteins | sample ArcticOcean_MG_C_7_FD_187441 | JGI IMG/M metagenome (GOLD analysis project Ga0209711, IMG submission 187441) | Marine microbial communities from western Arctic Ocean - ArcticOcean_MG_CB11_88 (SPAdes) (version 2) | ecosystem: Environmental > Aquatic > Marine > Oceanic | place: Arctic Ocean... | reverse complement strand
AAGTAAAAAAGCAACACTAATGTTGCTATTAACAACAATAGCAACATATACGTATGCTCAGGAGATTGAGGAGATCGTAGTCATGGGAACGACTATGTATGAAACAGAATCTAATCCAAGCACAGATGTCTCGTTACTCGAATCACTCATACCAGAGTCAACACAAGCAGGTGGCTATGGTGGCTTTTCTGGTTACACAGAAAGAGGAACGCAAACAATACACACGAGTGTTTTTAGAAATGGAGTCCCAGCAAATGATGCAGGCTCAGGTTGGTATGACTTTGGACATGACTACGCAACTGGCAGTGAAACAATTAAAGTTGTTAACGGAGTCAATAGTGTTCTCTATGGTTCAGGTAGTTTAGGTGGTACAGTCTTTATTAAAGACGATCTTACAAAAGATAGTTCTACTATCAGAGTAGGTGAACAACATAACTTTATGTCTCATACATCAAACGGATTTAATATCTCATACTTTGATGTAAGCAATGACAGTGTTAAAACTGACAACAATGAAAGAGATGACTACTCTAACTTAACTGCGAGAAGTCAATTTGAAACAGGAGAGTTCACAACGAACCTCTCAGCAACAGTATACGACTATGACTATGATGGTTGTTACACTGCGAGTTTCTCATCATCAAATGATTGTTCTCAGTTAGGTTCAAAAGGAACCTTATCAATAAGGAATGATAACTACACCTTTGGTTACTCTTTTAATAATGCCAAGTACAAGACTGAAAATGTACAAACATATTCATCAGATGCCGAGAGAGCATATGTAGATACAAGACACACAGTTGGCGATCATATCTTTGGAGCAACGGTTGAGTATGAAGAATACGTAAACAACTCACAAGATAATATATCTGCTTATGCTTTGTTTAACTTCACTAACTCTAACATAGGTGTTCGTGTAACAGAAGACACAGTTGTAGGTAGATTAGGCTATGCGACAGACAACTTTTATTTCAGTGCTGGTACGTCTTATCGTAATCCAACTCTATACGAAATAAATGGTGATGCGTGGACACTAGCAAACTTTGATTTAGATCCTGAGGAAGCACTAGGGTATGAATTAGGTTATGGTAATCTAACATACTTTAACTATCATTTCTCAGAAGGGATTGATTACAGTTATGCTTCATCGCAGTTTGTTAACACAGGCGAGTATGATACACAAGGGATAAGATATAACAACTCAATGTCTTTTGATTACTTAGATACATTCATAGGCTATGAGTTAGGCTACACTGATTCAGATCAACCAAGAGTTGCAAAGTATAAAGCAATCATTACAAGTGTACATCAAGCAGACAACTATGAACTATCGTTCACATACACAGGCATGTTCGACAGAGAGCCTGGTCCGTATGATGGGTCAGACATGTTAGATGATGTAAGTTCAATCGACTATAAGATCGAAGGATCAATTGCTCCGAACTACTTGCTATCTGCTACGATTAGAGATATACTTGACAGACGATATGAATACGTGCCGGGATATAACTCTGGTGGCGTTGAATTCTTTATCACATTACAATATAGGCCTTAATAGAATGCCCGGAACTGCAATACTTAAAATCAAAGACGAGGTCAATCTAAAGATTGAAGGACTCGAACTAGATGCTCGTAGAGCATTGATGAAAAAATTCGAGTACGAAGTTCCAGGCGCAAGATATATGCCTAGTGTAAAGCTAGGCAGATGGAACGGCAAGGTTAGTTATTGTAGCCTTGCTGGTTCCACTTTTATCAATCTCTTACCAAAAATTATTCCTATCTTAGAAGAACTCAATTACGATATTGAGTTAGAAGATATGAGGGAATATAAAAACAATTTTGACTTTGATGAAATAACAGCGACAACATTTGAAGACACTAAGTGGCCCAAAGGACATGTCTGTGAAGGGCAGTCTATCGAACTAAGAGACTATCAAGTAGAAGTTGTTAATCAGTTCTTAGCAAACCCTCAGTCGATACAAGAAGTCGCTACAGGGGCAGGTAAGACGATTATGACAGCCGCTCTGAGTAAGAGCATAGAGTTTTATGGTCGCAGTATTGTTATCGTTCCTAACAAGAGTTTAGTTACACAAACAGAAGAAGATTATATAAATTTAGGTTTGGATGTTGGTGTCTATTTCGGTGATCGTAAAGAATACTTTAAACAACATACCATTTGTACTTGGCAATCTTTGAACATACTATTAAAGAATACCAAGAAGGGCGAGGCTGATTGCACCATTGATGACTTTATTGAAGGTGTTGTTTGCGTGATGGTTGATGAAGTACACATGGCTAAAGCAGATGCATTGAAAGCATTGTTAACAGGAGTCATGGCACACGTTCCTATTAGATGGGGACTGACTGGTACTGTTCCAAAAGCAGAGTACGAAAGACTTGCATTAGAAGTAAGTTTAGGTCCAGTCATTAATAAATTGTCTGCGAAAGAATTACAAGATCAAGGCGTGTTAAGTAAATGTCACGTGAACATTGTACAATTACAAGATAATGCAGAATTTGGTGATTACCAAGCAGAACTAAAATTCTTGCTTTCGGATTCTAATCGTTTAGATAAGATGGCAGAGTTAATAGATAAAATTAAAGAAACAGGTAACACACTTGTCTTGGTTGATAGAGTAAATGCAGGACATGCACTCGTAGAACGATTAGACGATGCAGTATTTGTATCAGGGGGAATGAAAATTGTTGATAGAAAAGAAGAATATGATGATGTTGCCACTAGTACTAATAAAATTATTATTGCTACTTACGGTGTGGCTAGTACTGGTATTAACATTCCTAGGATTTTTAATCTTGTACTCCTTGAACCAGGTAAGAGTTTTGTTCGTGTCATACAGTCTATCGGGCGTGGCATTCGTAAAGCAGAAGATAAAGACTTTGTTCAAATCTGGGACATAACAAGTTCATGCAGATTTGCTAAACGACACCTAACAGCACGTAAAGCATTTTACAAGGAAGCAAACTATCCGTTTGCTATAGAGAAATTAAAATACTAAAGTTACCAATTGAATTGAAAATAATACACAGAGGAGTTATAATAGAGACATGAAAATATTAACACTAGAAAACCAGGCTTACGATTTAGAAACACTACCAGATGAGGTAGATGATTTACGATTTGCTATCTTGGATAACTCAAACCCTCTGAATGTAGACTATCATTATATCCCACTCATCTTTTTAGAGTCATTCAATGCACCAGCGGTCGTATTAGAAATAGGAGATAAAACAATTAAGATGCCTGTTGATTGGCAAGTATTAATAGGACACGAAGAACATGGAGACTTAGAAACAATTCCATTGTCAAGTTTAAATGATAGAGGCTTTGCAGTGTTTGCATTTAATCCACTAACATCATTCTCCCCTAGTTTCTTAGATATTGAAATCGTTGATATCTATTCAGATGTAACATGGTATGCGCCTAGACTACGTAACGGACAATTTTTATGTGTCCCTATCGAAGATGGTCCTAAGCCGAGATGTGTTTATTTTGTTAAGGAGATCAGTCGTAATTGTGAGATTGTAGATTATGCACAAGCGTTTTGATCATTGGAAGAATGTATGTAAATTACATTGGAAAGAAATAGTCACACTATCTATTGCATTGCATTGGATAGTTGATTTGTTTATAATAGGTCCTATAGCAATTGCAATAGGATGGTTTGCAAGAGGTTACTTTGGCTAGAGCAAAAATACCAACAGACGAAAAGTTTGAAAAGCAAGACTTTAACTTGTTTGAGGCAATTACTGCAATCGACAAGAAAGACTATGGTTACTATGACAGACTAACGCCTGAACAACAACGAAAGTTTATTCCTTTTATGATGATCAACTGGATCAGTGTAGTCAAGGGTAAGCAAGAGTTAGCACAATACTATCTACAGAGTGTAGATTATCATGCGAATAAATACCTGTTCAATGAGAATGTATCAAAGCATCCGAAATTGCAATGGTTAATGTTATGTTCGGCAAGCCCTGGCATTGGTAAACAATTTCATGCTTGGATCCCACAGATCAAGCAAGGTGTTGCTAAGTTAAAGGATAAAGCAGTACCAAAAGATATAAAGGATTATTATAAAAAAATATATCCACAATTGTCAGCAAGTGAACTGACTGAGATAGCAAAGTTATTTTGTGAGCAACATAAACGTAAAATGTATTTTGCAGAAAAATATCCTAATTTAAAATTTGATGAGGTGGAATTACTAAGTGGCATTATTACAGATTCAGAAATCGAAGAATATGAAAAAGAACTTGGCAACTAAATCTGAATTTGGTTGTGATTTTTGTAATAGAAGTTTCATAAGAGAAACTACTATGGCCAAGCACATCTGTGAAAACAAACGCAGATGGCAAGACAAAGATTTAAAAGGCAATCGTATTGCATTTCATGCTTGGATAAATTTCTACGCAAAACATACACCAACAAAGAAACAAAAAACATATTTAGATTTTATTAAAAGTAGTTACTATCTTGCTTTTGTTAAGTTTGGTCATTACTGTGTAAATGTCAATGCTATTAACATTGGTCGATATGCTGATTGGTTGTTATCGAATCAAATCAAAATTGACAAATGGATAAGTGATACGAACTACACTACATTTATCATTGAGTATCTTAGAGAAGAAGATCCTTTAGATGCAATCCATCGTAGTATTGAAACGTTGATTAAGATTTCTAAAGACGAAGGCATTGAAAGTAAAGACGGTCTTAGATATGGCCCAGTAAATAGAGTTTGTTATGAGATATCTAAAGGAAAGATTAGTCCATGGCTTCTTTATCAGTCAGAGTCTGGCCTAGGGTTTCTAGCATCAATGGACGAGACACAACAACAAATGGTTTTAGATTATATTGACCCTGAACGTTGGGCTATCAAATTTAAAAGAGACTCGCATAGAATTTCTGAAGTTAAAGAATTACTCACACACGCAGGGTTCTAATGGCAAAGTCTACGATTCATACCAAAGAACTCGATAGTAGATTTACTGGTTATTCTTATTTTAAATATCAAGTTACGTTGATAAACTTACCAACTGACCAACGAATGACTGCATCACGTGGTGCTTATTCTAACTTACTTAAAATCATAGACTTCAATAAAATACGAGACTGGAGTTGGGATACTTGGGGAGCCAGTTGTGATCTAAAAGATTATGATAGGATACTAGAACTTAAAGGATACCCGTCAGTGAGTTCTTACAGTGACAGAATGGAAATAATCGAAGATTACGGACTTAACACTAAGTGGTGTTTTGCTAACGAAAGCATAGCAATGGCAGATGGGAGGCAACGAGATCGCAGAATTTATTTGCGTGGTGATGAAGAACTTGCATGGTTGGAATTAAGATGGAAATAAAAGAACCAATCTATTGTGCATTAGCATTTGGCTCTGCCTCAATAGATGGTGGCGGGTATAAATCTTGTTGTAATCTTGTAAATACAGGTGGCGTAGAAAAAAAACCATATGCAGATAATTTAAATCATAACAATCTTATTGAGATAAGAAAACAACTTAGAAAAGGCGACTGGCCTAGTGATTGTAAAAACTGTTTAGACTCTGAAAAAGTATCAGGCACATCTATGCGTACCATATGGAATGACGCATTAAAAGATTATGATATTCCTATGAACATTGAGGTTGATCCTAATGATGTTTACTTCTTAGATTTAACCTTTAGTAACAAATGTAACTCAAAATGTATTACATGTAATCCTTATTCCTCTGACCAATGGGGAAAGGAATATAATACCATATGGAAGATCGAATCTGAAGAAGATAACCATTTAAAAATAAACATAACAAAAGATCAAACACTTGATATCTATACTTTATTTCCAAATTTAAAACGTATTGCATTTGTTGGTGGCGAACCTACTATCATGGAAGAACATGAACTGTTCTGTAAGCAATTGATTGAAGGAGATAGAGCAAAGAACATAATATTATCGTATGTGACTAATCTAACATCTATCACACAAGACCTCATTGACATTTGGTCGCACTTTAAAGGAGTGCATATCAGTTTATCAATCGATGGCTATGGTAAGGTAAACGATTACATACGTTATCCATTCAAATGGGATAAGATAGAAAAGAATGCACGAAAGTTATTTGACTTACAGAAAAAGGAACCTGACAGATACAGTTTAAACTTAAGTCATACTGTTAGTATATTCAATATTATACAGTCACCTAAACTAATTGAATGGTGGTGCGATTTATGTGAAGAATATGGTTGTCCACGTGATGTACGTCCAGGAATATTTTTAAACAGAGTAACAGAACCTGTTTGGTGTAAGACTAATGTTGTTTCACTTGAATATAGACAACAAGCCATCGAAGCAGTAGAACAATTAAAATCTAAGATTGCTACATTTAATGTAGATCAACTTGATATCTTACATGCATGGCTTGTCGAGCCTCAATCTGTTAGTGTGTGGACAATTAGAAATCTACATCAATTAATAACAGGGTCAGATGAGTTCAGAAACAGAAACTTAAAGAATTATATTCCGGAACTAGCCGAGGAACTAAAAAACAATATGTTTAGAAGTGTAAACAGTGAAATACAACATGAGGGTAAAGGGTTTGACATAGTACATGATATCATTCCTACTGAAATTATAGACAATATCAACGACAGAAAAGATGAACTCTATCCTGTCAGAGTGTCAACACATAAAAAGCAATATGCAGAAGGCAAAGATTGTGAAAAATTAAAATCTAAAGGCATTGCTGTGTGGTGGTCACAACTTACTGATGATTGGAAAGAAGTCAAAGCAATACATGATATCATCTACCCTGAGATAAAAGTACACTTACCAGACTGTGAGTTTTATGCAAGTGACATTGTAACTATCAATGGTCCAAGCAGATGGGTAGGTCCTCACGTAGATACTCCACATAGATTTCCAAAGTACAATATGAGAAGTGACAATGATGTCTATGGTGTACAAGTTATAATTCCACTTGATGACTTAGACAAAGACACAGGAGCAACTGGAGTCATACCTTATAGCCATCAATCAGATTGGGACATACAAGCCTGTTATGAGGGTGTACATGATGAATACTTCAAGTTACAAGCAGAACAATATGACATGCCCAAAGGATCGATTTTGTTTTACAATACTCGTTTATTACATTCATCAATGCCCTTGCATTTACCCAAAAAGCGATCAATACTGTTGATTAATTACTTGAGGCATGATATAATACAAGAAATAAAATTAAAGGATAACGTGTGGAGTAGCAATGGCAAATGATATAATGATAGACATGGAGACGCTGAGTACTCAGCCGAATTGTGTTATATTAACAATTGGTGCAGTGAGATTCGACCCTAAAGGCAGTGGAGTTGTAGAACGATTAGAAATCAGACCTACAATAGATGAACAAACAGAAGAGTTTGATAGACATATTGACCCTGAAACTTTAGAGTGGTGGGGAAAACAATCAGAGGATGCAATAAATGAAGCAATGGGCGACCAGGGTAGAGTATCGTTTAAAGATGCTATGGATCAACTCTACAAATTTTGTTGGAACCGCAGAGCAATTTGGGCTAACGGTTCTATTTTTGATGTTGTTATCGCAGAAAATGCTTTCACTCAACTAGGCATGTCCAACCCATGGCGTTTCTGGTCAGTAAGAGATTGTAGAACAATCTATGATCTAACTAACGTCTCTCTTAAAGACGGCGCCGCAGTAACGTCACATAAGGCTGTAGAAGATGCAGAGCATCAAGCAATCGTTGTGCAAAGAGGATACAAAAAATTAATAGAAGCAGGAATATTAACTTAAATGATCGAATTATTAGTATGGATGATCGTAATTGCATGGGCAACATATGGTATACATGTAATAAAAGAGTTTATAAAGCATAATTGGAACGTATTAAAATGATTCAATCAGACATTGATATTGACTTCGGTGACAGAGATAAAGTTCTCTCTTTGATCAAGCATATCCCTGCCGCAATGCGTAATGCCAACCCTATGAGAAAGCACCCAACTGGAGTTTACATCACAGAGGCTCCTTATGATCCTATCAATGATATGTGTGCATTAGATTACAAAGAAGCAGATGCAAGAGGTTATTTTAAACTTGATTTACTTAACGTAAACATTTATAGTAATATCAAAGATGAATTACATCTAATCAAGTTAATGGGAGAACCCAATTGGAGCAAATTAAAAGATAAAACATTTGTAGAAAAGTTAATTCACTTAGGCAAACAATTCAGTACACTACAACAGATGCCTGAAGATGTTAATTCTATTCCCAGACTTGCAATGTTCTTAGCAGTAATGAGACCAGGCAAGAAACATTTAATTGGAAAGACATTTAAAGAAATAAGTACTACTGTGTGGGAAAATGTAAACGAAGGATACACATTTAAAAAGTCACATGCCATAGCGTATGCACAATTAGTTGTCGTACATATGAATTTATTAGAGGAAAACAAATGAGCCAACATAACGAAGTCGTAGAACGACAAAGACAATTAATTGCCGCAGAAAAATGGGCTAAAGGTATTAAAGCAATACACGCACACTCATTAACGTCATTGTGGTATGATGATAGAGGTAATGATGGTTCAGTGTGTGATACTGAATACAATGACGGACTTATTGAACGACAAGTACGAGAGACCGGTGAAATTATTTACTTCGGTGAAAAATTAACAGGAGATGCTTTGATAGATGCATATGGAAGACATGGACGATAAACTAGAACTCACACTTGTTTCTGAACAAGACCCTAAGTTAAAACAAGAATGTGAAGATTGGAATTTTAAAGTAGATGGTGATCCAACTGAGTTGATTACCGCAATGACAAAGATCATGCTTAATCCTGCAACACAAGGAATAGGTCTTGCCGCACCTCAATGCGGAGTAATGAAAAATATTTTTATCATGGGAACAGACGAGCATTTAGTTGCTTGTATTAATCCTGTTGTAGATGCAGTAATGGGCGAAAAACAAATTTACTTAGAAGGTTGCTTAAGTTTTCCTAACTTGTGGTTACACATTAAACGTAATCCTGAGGCATTAGTGTCATATCAAACAACAACTGGCGAGTGGGTCAACAAAGCAAAACTAGAAGGGCTTAAAGCAAGAGTCTTCTTGCATGAGTATGATCATTTACTTGGAGTAACGTTTGATGAACGTTGTAGTGATTTAAGTTTGAGTCTTGCCAAAAAACGTAGAGCAAAGGCAATTAGATTAAAACAGAAACTTGCTAAAAAGATCGCTTCACAAGCGTTATCGTCTTCCTCTTAACTCTTTTCTTTTGAAAGTCAGTCATACTGACAATAGGTCCGTGTAATAACGTCAGTGATTTGTTGTTGAATGTTCTTAAGAAAGGTTTGAATAAGATCCACTCTTGCTTTAAAAATAAATGAATGGGTATCTGGCGATTAGATTCCCACCACCATACATCACCTAACTCTAAAAACTTTTCTTTTAAATTGGCATCGACTATGGCTCCATAGTCATATATAGTTGTAACTAGATCGTCACGGTTCTGAACAATTCCTACATAGTCCTGACCTGCATATTGCACGACAGTTATGAATGGATGGGTCTCTGATAATTTAACAAAGAATTCTGCTGGTGTTTGTGTTTTCACAATAGTATTTACCATATAAAAAAATGGGTATATATTTTCCTAGTTAAAAGCCGTAGTGATAAATATAAGAACAGGAGAGAAGAATTTGTGTCGTACACTACATCAGTTTATACATATACAGTCAGACAAATCGTTGTGGTTTTATCAGGCACAAGCCCGAGGAAATATATGCCAATTTATGCCAAACCATTAACCTTAAATAAAGGTGTTGACAACCAACTACAGTTTCAGTTCTTAAATCAGGAACAGAAGCCCGTTGACCTATCAGCAATCGCTACAGCAAATGAGCAAATATCCTTTAGGGCACTTAACTCAGATGGAACTGAAATCCTTTTCAGAAAGGCCTTAGACCCGGTCCTTGATGTTAATGGTATTTTTGTGTTAAACACGTCTGCCGCAGATATTGAAACAATTGACTCTCAAAAATGTTATTACTCTTTAGAATATCCTAGTGCTAATCTAAACTTACCTGTCTTTGTAGATTCTAAAGCAGGAGCAAGAGGCGACTTGAACATTGTTGACTCTGTGTTACCTTCTTTTGTACCTTCACAGTTAGTTACAATACCTACTGATCAGACACTTCCAAATGCCAACGCAAATGCAAATTCAGAAGCAGTTACATTCTATTCAAGTGTCATTAACACACAAGATAGTGGTGTCTTAACAGCATCAATCGACTATGCAAACTATGTTGGTAACGTAACCCTTCAAGGCTCTACGTTAGTTGATTCAGATTTCTATGACATCAATTCATTTAGATATGGCAATGCCGCAAATGGAAACAGTGAGTCATCAACCATTGGTTATACAATGACTGGCTATCACCCATATATCCGAATTAAATTTGAAGCAAATGTGGGTAACATAGTCACTCTTTTGGCGAGATAAAGTACCCTTTACTCTTGCTTCTTCTCTTGTTTTAGTCTATAATAACAGTTATGTTTGATATACTCATGGTTGCCCCAGGCAAAAAGAAAAAGACACAAAGCGGTTGGACTTCGTTCAATGCTCCGTGCTGTATTCATAATGGCCATAGCGTAGACAAACGTGGACGTGGTGGTATCAAACAAGACGGAGACAATTGGTCGTATCATTGTTTCAACTGTAACTTTAAATGCGGATTCAAACTAGGTAGAAACATCAGCAGAAACTGTCGTAGATTCTTAGGCTGGTGTGGCATGGATGACTCGGACATCAACAAGTGGTCATTACATTCTTTGCAACACAAAGACTTGCTTGATTCTATCTTAACAAAGAAGAAACAACATGCAGTGCCTAAGTTTAAAGAAGTTGAAATGCCAGCTGGTGAATTAATCTATGCAGTTAATCCAGCACATAAAGTTTACATTGACTATCTTGCGACAAGAGGAATGACACACAATGATTATCCTTTCTTAGTCACGCCAAATGAAGAAGGTCGAAACTCACAACGATTGATCATACCCTACACATACGAAAACAAAGTTGTAGGTAGCACGAGCAGATACTTAGACAACAGAGTGCCTAAGTTTATTAATGATCAACAACCTGGCTATGTGTTCGGTATTGATTTACAAAAGCCAGACTGGGAAGTGTGTTTAGTATTTGAAGGAATCTTTGATGCAATCTCAATGAATGGTTGTGCATTGACTCACAATACAATCAACGACAATCAAGTTGGTGTGTTAAAGAAATTGGGTAAGAGAATTATTGTTGTTCCAGATCAGGATAAGACAGGACTAGAGATATGTGATAGAGCATTAGAACTAGGGTTTGACGTGTCTTTACCTAACTGGGCAGACGATGTAAAAGATGCAAATGATGCACTGATAAAATATGGCAAGTTAACTACTCTACTAAGTATACTTGATAATGCAACAAGCAGTAAGATAAAAATAGAAATGATGAGGAATAAAATTGGCAAACGAATATAATACAGATATGCAAGAACTTTTCTTGCGAATGATAGTAACAAATGCAGAGTTATTTGTGCGTGTTACTAACATATTCAATCCAGAAAACTTTGACAGAAAGCTAAGGCCAGTTGCAGAGTTTATGAGAGAACACACAATGGAGTATGGTATCTTGCCTAACTCTACACAGATCAAGGCAACGACTGGCGAGACTATTGAATCAGTAGACGATATGGACGAAGCACATTCTGAATGGTTTCTTAATGAGTTTGAATCATTTACTCGTAGACAAGAACTTGAAAGAGCAATTATGTCATCAGCAGACTTACTCGAACAAGGCGACTTTGGTCCAGTCGAAAAGTTAATCAAAGATGCTGTACAAATATCTTTACAAAGAGATATGGGAACAGATTATTTTGAAGATCCTGCGGCTCGTTTGAACAAATACTATAATCAAGGTGGACAAGTTAGTACTGGCTGGGGTCAAATGGATAGACTATTGTATGGTGGCATGTCCAGACAAGAATTGAATATCTTTGCAGGTGGTTCAGGATCAGGTAAATCGTTATTGATGATGAATCTTGCTCTTAACTGGTTGGCACAGGGCTTGAGCGGAGTATATATCACGTTAGAATTGTCAGAAGAATTAACATCATTGAGGACTGACGCAATGCAGACATCAATGAGTACAAAAGACATTCGTAAAGACATTGACAATACTGCTCTTAAAGTCAGAGTGGCTTCCAAGAAGATGGGACAGTATCGAGTCAAAGCATTAGCGGCTCAAAGCAATGTCAATGACATTCGCTCTTACTTGAAAGAGGTACAGATTCAAACAGGAATCAAAGTTGACTTTGTTATGGTTGATTACTTGGATCTTGTAATGCCTGTGTCAGTTAAAGTAAGTCCTAACGATCAGTTTATTAAAGACAAGTATGTATCAGAAGAACTACGTAATTTGGCACAAGAATTAAATATTGTTTTAGTCACAGCATCGCAGTTAAACAGAAGTGCTGTAGAAGAAATTGAGTTCGATCACAGTCACATTGCAGGTGGTATCAGTAAGATCAACACAGCAGATAATGTGTTCGGTATCTTTACATCACGTAGTATGAGAGAACGTGGTAAGTATCAACTTCAATGTATGAAGTCTCGTTCATCTACAGGGGTAGGTCAAAAGATTGATTTAGAATATGATATCAATACAATGCGTATTAGTGATCCTGATGCAGATACATTGTCAGCCGCAAATCAAGCACAGCCCACTGCACAAGCACTTATGGATAAATTTAAGACAACATCACAAGTTGGACAAGTAGATAGAGCAGTGCAAGACCAACTAGAACCTCCTACTAAAGCAGTTAAAGGTGTAGAAACAAATCCAAAGTTAAAGGCGATGTTAAATTCATTACAAGTTAATAATAAAGACTAAATACATACGAGGTAGGTAATAATATGCAAAAGAAAACAAGAAGTCTATTAGAAGAACTTGAAACCATTGGAGCTAATAGAAATATTCCAGATATGGTAGAGTCTCGTGCATCTAATGTTATTACTAGTGCCATCAATCTTATAGAGTATATCAGCCGTCATTATGATAGTGACCAAGCAGAATTACTTGAAAAAAAATTATTAAGTTCTATTAGAGGGAGAGATGTATCTCGCTTTTCTAAGACAATGAAAAAGGTAAAGTAAATGAAATTCGATGATGTAAAGAAAGTAGAAGAAGGTGTAATGTCAAACCTCCTAGGTCGTGGCGCGGCCGCCGGAGTTAAATCAAATATAGGCAAACAATCAGGCCAAACACAAGAACACATTCTTGCACAAGATATTTTCTTACAAGATTTTACAAGTGATGCACTCGGTGCTATTCAAACTGCGGTTGATGCAGGTCTAATTGTAAAAGATGGAGAAGTAGTTGACCCAACAGACGTACCTGCTCCAGCAGAACCTGCCGCTCCTCAAGCACAAGCACAACCTGCAAAAGCAAAGGCTGTTAGACCACAAGGTGACGGCGGTAAAGCGGCACAAGCCGCAGTTCAAGCAACAAACAATTACATCAAAGGCATCTCTCAGCAAATGTCTAAGATACAAGACCCAAAGCAAAAAATGGAGTTATCTAAAGAACTAGTTAACTACATGAAAGATCGTCAAGGTCGTGCTGAATGGGAAAACGGTGTTAAGACAGCAGAAATGGTACTAAAGAAAAACTTAGATCCTAAATTTGCAATGGGTCTGATCGGACAATTAAAACGTCCACTGAAACAAGCACAACAAACACAGTCACAAAACCCTAGTGCGGCTCCTAAAGGAAACGTACAAGAAGCATATGATATCTATATGTTGAATAAACTTGCAGAAGCATGTGGCTTTACATTAAAGCAATTAGGTTACACAGTATTAACTGAAGGTAGACCAAACAAATATAGACTTGTACAGAACAACTATCTAAAACTTAACAACATCTTTGAAAGCATGTTAGGCGAAGCCGCTGGTACAAAGACAATGAAGCAGTTTGTCAATGACTGGTTAGCAAACTATATGCAAGGCATTCCAGAAGCAGAATACGGACCAGCATTAAAAGGAATCGTTGATGAATTTTCTAATGCATGGAACACTACTGGAAAATTAGATCAAACTATCCTAGGTAAATTAGGAAAAGGAAGTTATGCCGCAACCAAAACAGCAGGTGTGACTCCAGAAGGTGCTAAAGATGCACAGGGTGCAGGCCAAGCACAACCTGCGGCAGCCGGTGGACAAGCCGCTCCCGTACAAAATGCACAGCAACAAGCACAGCAACAAGCACAACCTGCTCAAGCACAAGCACAACAGGCTCAAGCACCTGCACAAGCACAAGGACAACCTGCACAGGCCGCTCCCGCTCAAAATGGATATCAACAAGCACAAGCAATCAAGTCTTCACTAAACAAATTGTACAGTGTTGATCAAGTTGTGTACAACGATCTTGTTAAAGGACTACAACAAAAGCCAGTTAAAACTGATGAGCCACCAGCAGTTGCAATGACAGGTAATGAAAAACCTAATCAAGTAGGCGGACCTAGT
>Ga0209711_10002962_pt1 | contig 14626 bp, 15 predicted proteins | sample ArcticOcean_MG_C_7_FD_187441 | JGI IMG/M metagenome (GOLD analysis project Ga0209711, IMG submission 187441) | Marine microbial communities from western Arctic Ocean - ArcticOcean_MG_CB11_88 (SPAdes) (version 2) | ecosystem: Environmental > Aquatic > Marine > Oceanic | place: Arctic Ocean... | reverse complement strand
TAGGGTTCGTACTTGCGTACCGGAGCTTGAACAGCTGGTCCACGCGGAGCGGATGAAAAATTTTGGACGCTACGTGAAACGTCAACAAGCGATGCTTGACCGAAACCGCAAACTTAGTGAGGCGGGGCAGCTCGACCAGGTCGCGGCGCTGCGTTTCGAGCTGGTGGGGCACGTGAAGCTGGCGCGCAATCGGCCGGTCCCGCCCGCGCGCGTTTTGGAACTAGACTCCGATGCGACGCCGACAATCGTGCTCCCGGAACTCCGGCGAAAAAACCCAGGACTCGCTGATTCACTTGAAGTCGTTCACGAGCAGGTTGTTCGGAACAACCCCGAGATCGATGAATTCCGTGCGCGCGGCAAAGAGTTCAACGCGCTGGCACGGAAGGAAAGTGTGAGTCGCTACCCGTCGCTTCGATACCTTGGGTTCGGGATTGAACCGGTTGCATACCCGGGAGACAAGCGTCAAATTGATGCCGAATTGGCATTCAATGTTCCCTTTGGCCGCGGTGCCGCTGCGGGCGTTCGTCGCTACCGCTCTCTTGCATTGGGGCAAGAAAACGCGGAACGCGCGTTTATCCAAGGCCGAGTTCAGGAGACGCGCGCCGCGCTCGAAGAGATCAATCACTTCCGAAGCCAGTCTGACCATTGGCGCGACCTTCTTGCCCGAGCCGACAAAGCCGAGAAGGCGGCGGACCGCTGGTGGAAGAAACGACTGGCTGCCCCCAAAGCGATCGCGCAACTGGTAGACGAAGTGTTTGACGCTCGAAGCACGGTGGTGGACGCCCAGGAGCGTGCTGGCTACGCGACCTGTGCTGTCCTCTCGAGGACGGGTTTGACCGTCGAAGAATGGCCGCAATGAAGTAGGGGCCGAAGGAAAGGGCCCTCTATTTCTTCGAACTGCCAATCCCTTCGATATCCGGAAGCGGGTAATACTGATTTCCCTCTTTGCTCCACTTCCGCACTCGGGCCATGTACTCAGGCCCACCAGATCCAAGTTTGTGCCCAAGGTTTTTCATCTGTCGGAAGAAGTTCCACGAGTCGGGGTTTAGCTCTGTCGCCTTGCGGAGGAAGCGTTCACCTTCGTCACGGATTCGCGCGTCTTGCGGACCTTCAGGAGATTGAGGGTCAACGCGAAGCCAGAGACTTCGGTCGGCCTGACAATTCGTCCTGCTTCGTCGAACCACACGGCCTGGGGGACGTTGACCATGTTGTATAGATCGCTGACGAGATGGTCGCGATCGACGAGTGATGTGTAGGTTGTCTTGGCCTTGGTGATCGGGCCGCGCACGGCATCAACGCCTCGGCTGTCCATCGCCACCGCGATCACCATGAAATTCTGGTCTTTCAGCTCATCGTAAAGCCTCTGCCACACGGGCAGATCCAAACGGCAGCCTCACCAGGAGGCCCAACTCGCCAGAAGAACTTTTTTGCCGCGGTAATCCGAAAGACTGTGAGGTTTGCCGTCGATGTCGGGCAGGGTGAAGTCCGGAGCTTCAAGAGAATCGAGTTTGCGCGCGCGATCTTCGGCACTTTCACCGAGTATCCATGTCGTATGGTCTGCATCATGAAGGATCGGGCGATCGAGATGCTCCCAAAGACCCGAAACGTTGATCGCGTCGCCATCGACGAGGTCTTCAAGCGTATGTGCGGCCAGTGGCACACATGTTTCGTCTTTACAGAGCCCTTCGGGCTTGAGAGTCCAGCCGCTCGCCGCGCGCAGATCGCCTGCGGCCATCCACAATTGTTCGTCGGGCCGGGTTTCCTGATTTGTGATCTCGATCGCGCGTCCTGCCGCCAAAACGACTTTCATCTACTCCCCTTGTTCGACTCGATACAGGCGAACGGTACCGATTATTTGCTTGAATTTCTCGCGGAACATTCAACGGGTGGATCGTTATCGCACAGCGTGATGTGTTCTCCGTTCGGATGGGGCGATGGTGCCGAAAAATATCAAACTCCGGACGTAGAAGGCCCGCGTCGGCCGCTCTGGGAAAACCCACATTCGAGCGCGGTTTCGTTCGGTGCCCGCCCTGCATTCACGACATCCTGCTGAATAGACTTGAATGCCGCGGGGGTTGGTGGCTACCGTGGGCAGCTCGTGCGTTTCAAACGCGCGATTTGATTAAACGCGTGCGCGCAATCGATCTGGAGTAAGGGTTCACGTATGAGCAGTGACGAAAGCGAAGTACTTCCGTGGGAGAAAGTCGGGAAGGGAAACGCGAAGAAATTGAAGCGTGCTGGAATTTTGGTTGATTTGGAACGCTGCGTGGGTTGCCATTCTTGCTCTATTTCTTGCAAGACAGAGCACTCGGTTCCTCTCGGCAATTTTCGAACGCGAACGCATTACCTGCAGCGTCCCGGTCACAATCAGATCACGCACGTTCCGACACTCTGTATGCATTGCCAAGACGCACCTTGTCTGGACGCTTGCCCAACTGGGGCGATCGGGCGGCTCGACGATGGTCGAGTGGTGATCAACGACGAGCGGTGCAACGGAACCAAGGCGTGCATTCCCGCTTGCCCGTACGGCGCGATCTCGATTCACAAAGAAACCGGCCGGGCAGAGAAGTGCGACTTCTGTCGCCAACGCACGGATGTAGGCTTGGAACCCGCCTGCGTCGAAGCGTGTCCGACAGAGGCACTTCGCTACGGCGACATGGACGACGCAACGGATCCGGTCGCTCAGTACGCGAAGGAAAAGCAAGCGGTACCCATACTCGCTGAGGCGGGCACGAAACCCTCGGTTGTCTATGTCGGTGTGGAATCGTGGATGGAGGACCGCGTGAAGAGCGTTCAGCCCACGGACGACGAAGACGGGATCATCTACGAGTGAATCCGTTCGGTTGGTGGATTGCGCTTTATTTTTCGCTCGCAACGGTTGCCGCTGGCGCAGCAGGGGCAGGGTGCATTCTCTTGTCCCGCGCAGATGCGAAGTCCCTCTTGCGCGCGCGTTTGGCACTCGCCGTTTCCTTCGTCGCCATCTCGTTCGGCATGCTCGCGCTCATCGCTGACCTTGAACATCCGATAGATTTTTGGATGACCCTGCGCCACTACAACCCGGCATCCTGGATCTCGCGAGGCAGTCGTATCGCGATGCTCTTTGCGTTGGCGACCGGCGGCTTGTTGTTCGTTGTGCGAGGCGGCGAAGATCGCGGCAACTGGACACAACTGGGCGTCCCCATCTTGGCGGTCCTTGCTGTTTCGTTGGCGATCTATCCGTCACTCGTGCTGGGCCAAGAACTCGGTCGGCCAAATTGGCAGAGCCCCTTGCTGCCGTTCATTTTCGGAGCCAGTGCGATCCACGTCGGTGCGAACATTCTGCAGGGAACGCGCGCGATCGAACTTGGAGTCGTGGCGTTAGAGATGGCACTGGTAGGGGGGTACCTCGTGACGACCGGTGCGCTGTCGCAAGTCGCGAGCGGTTCCACTCTCATCTATATGGGCATTGGAATCGTATTTGTATGGCTTGTGCCGACGGTGATGAGAAATGAAGCAAATGCTGCAATGCTCCTGCGCGCGGGGTCTCTCGTGCTCGGTTGCTTTGGCATTCGTTCTGTCATCCTGATGACGGGCTTAAGTTAGACCTTTCGGTCGCGTTCCTGTGAACGCATGGAGAAGCGGATGGATCGAAGAAGTTTTATGAAGGTGATGGGGGCGACCGGTGCCGTTGCGGCAAGCGGTTATCTCGCGCTTCCTCTTTTTCGTCCCTCGAGTGAAGGGCCGCAGGGTCGCTTTGATCCAGGCCCACTCCGAACCAGCATCGACTACGAGCGCGCCAAAGCGATCCCGACGGTGTGCTTCGGTTGTACGACCCACTGTGGTGTCTTGGGTTGGGTCGAAGATGGAAGGGTTCGTCGCATCTCGGGCAATCCGCTCGATCCCAATGCTGAGGGCAGAATCTGCGGCAAAGCCCAGGGGATGGTCACCTACACCTACTACCCCGAGCGCATCCTTTACCCGCTCAAGCGCGTCGGAAAACGCGGCGAAGGCAAGTGGAAGCGAATCTCATGGGACGAGGCGCTAGATGAAATCGCCGGGCGCCTGCACAAACTTCGTGAAGCGGGTACCCCCGAGCAGTTCGTCTTCCACTACGGTCGCGACAAGACGAAGGGCTTTACCAAACGATTCACGGAAGCTTACGGCACACCCCATCGTTTGAACCGACGCGCGATCTGTAGTTCCAACCGCCGCGTTCCGTTGATGAGCCACTACGGGCGGGACTTTGAGTGGGGCACTCAGGATTTCGAGCGCACCCAATTCATCGTGAACTTCGGGTGTAACCCGATGGAGGCGTTTCAAGGCGGCCAGTACATGATGCCGCGCATCCAAAAGGCGCGCGTTGATCACGGCGCCAAGATGGTGACCTTTGAAGTTCGACCTTCGGCGACGGCATCGGTCTCCGACGAGTACTTTCCGATCAAGCCTGGCACCGATGGCGCCGTCGCACTCGCGATGGCCCACGTGATTGGAAAAGACGGAAGCTACGACGAAGGGTTTTGGAACCGCTGGGCGAATTACCCGCTCGAGGACATGCTCAAGCACATCGAGCAGTTCACTCCAGAATGGGCGGAGAAAGAAAGTGGGATCCCCGCCGAGGACATTCGGCGCATCGCACGCGCATTCGCCGCCGCCGCGCCGGCATGCTGCACGCTTTCGGGGCGCGGTTCTGCGAAGCACTACAACGGCGCCCAGGGCGACCGCGGGATTCGTTTGCTCGACGTGCTCGTCGGGAATGTCGGTAAACCCGGTGGTTATTGTTTGAGCAGCGGGAGCAAGTGGGGCGGAAAGTATGGTCAAGACGGTCTGCCCAAAACCAAGATGCCCGGGCCTTCTCCCGCCAAGACCAAGGCGTGGTTACCGGGGACGCGAGAGTTTGAAACCCTTCCCAAAGAAGTTCAGGAGCGCGTGGCTGCGTTCCCGGAGTTTTGGCAGAAGAAGTACTTCGGCGAGCTGGCAACACCCAGCGAATACCCGCTTGCGTGGCATTGGTATCAAATGCGTGTTGGGCAGCTGGTCTACCCGTACATTCAAGAAGGTCGCCAGAAAGTCGACCTCTACATGTCGTACACGCTCGGGGCTTCTTACGGTTACCCCGAAGCCAACGTCGCGCGGGAAACCTTGCTCGACGAAGAGAAGATCCCGTTTCATGTCGCCATCGATATCAGTTATGGCGAACAAGCCGCGCTTGCAGACATCATCCTCCCCGATGCTACGAGCCTCGAGCGCTGGGACTACCACGGAACGAATGCTTACGGGCTCGTCCCCTACGTAGGGTTGCGCCAGCCGTTGGTCGAACCGCTTGGAGAAGCGCGTTCGGTCCAGGTGATTTTGCGTGATCTCGCGCGTCGCATTGGCGGCGGTATGGAAACGTACTTTGACTTCGAGGATCCGGAGACCTTCTACAAGGAATGGTACAAGGAGCTTCCGATTTCGTGGGAAGAGTTCAAACGCCGCGGGATCTGGTACGACAAAGAACGTCCGCTCGATTATGAACTATACGAACGGCCCATCGCGGCAACCGACTTGGAGGGGGCCGAAGTCGATCCGGAAACTCAAGTTGTTTACAACACCCGCAAGGGCAAACGCGTTGCGGTGGGCATCATGCAAGGTGAACAAGCCGTGCAGGGGTTTCCGACCCCCACTCGAAAGATCCAAGTCTATGACGACATTTTTCAAACCGCGGCGGCGGCCGTCGGCGTTCCGTTAGACGACCCGGTCGCGAGCCCCATTGCGACTTACTTCCGCGTGCCTGCGCATGTTGAGAAGACCGATGATCAGCTTTTCTACACGACGTTCAAATGGAACGTCCACACCCAAGGAAGAACCGGTCATCTCAAGTACCAAGCAGAAATCGTTCATGACAACCCAATTTGGATTCATCCGGAAACGGCTCAGAAGCAGGGGCTCGACGACGGCGATCAAGTCGAGCTGACTGTGTACCGACCGCACGGATACACCTACCGCGCGGGAGAAGAGGAACCGGTCGGAAGCTTCGTGCAGCGAATCAAGTACATGCACGGCATGCAGCCCGGCGTGGTTTGCACCTCTCATCATGTGGGGCACTGGGAGCAAGGGCCAGTCGGCGCCGACGCGCCGACACGCACGGGCGCTCCGGCGGCAGGCTTTGACCCGGAGCTCGCCGATCGCGATGTGCGCGAAAATATGTGGTGGGCGAAGCAGAATGGCGGTGTCGGCTCGGGTGTACATACCAATGACGCCATGCCCATCGACCCGGCGCCGTTGATCGGCGGACAGAACTGGTTCGATAACGTATGCCGCATCAAGAAGGTATGAACGAGCCGCGCGCGCAGCTACTCGAGATCACGGCCCGGCTGTTGATTCGCGAAGTCGATGCGCTGGCGCTAAAGGCTTTGCTAGAACCTCAGTTCTTGGATGCCTTGGATGCCTACGAACCGAGGACACGGGGCTATCTCGAAAGCGTCGCGGGCGACCCCGAAGCCGGACTTGAAAGGATGGCGGTCGACTTCTGCGCACTCTTTCTTACGAACTCCGCGACCGCGCCTTACGCTTCAGCGTGGAGTGCGAAATCGGTTCAACCCGGCAGCGTCGGCGAGTCACGCGCCGCGACCACAGAACAAATGCTGCGTTCAATAGACGGTTGGATGCGCGAAGTCGGGATGGAAATCGCGCCTGGTGAATGGGGCAACGTCCCACGTGATCATGTGGCGGTCTTGGCGGGACTCGTCGCGCACGCGCTTCACGCCGGGCCGGCCGGCGCGCTGCTCGCGAAAGAGATCAACCAACACGCCTTGTTTTGGGTTGACGATTTCAGCGTCGCCGTTTGTTCGCGAACCCAGAACCCGCTGTATCGCGCCTCGGTGCGGATGCTCTGCGATGCGCTGGTAGATCTTTAAAGCACCACGGACTAGGCCAACGCGGGCGTTCGATCTGAACCACGGGCTGCGACGGATTGGGCTGAAAATCTCCGAAGCCGAGGCTGACGTCATCCATCACGCCAACGATGTCGATGGCGCCGGTTGCCTTGATCCCTCTCAATCGGCTGCTTCGTTCGGAGATCGTTTGCACTGAATGCCCACGTTTTTGTGGGCGACGACGTTAAGTCTTGCTCCGACCGTCTTGCATTCGCGCTCTAAACGACCTTAAAAAGGGGGAGGGTGCACAGCCCAACGCGTCGATCCTTCCTAGGCCCCGCTCCGGAGCAACCCATTCGCGCTCTGAGGTTGCGGCCCAACTCATTCGTCCGGTCCCGGACTTTGCCAACACAGCGCCCGGTTTTACGTGGCGGGTAAACCGAATGGCGATGGATCCGCTCGTTCGCCGCAATGCCAAGAGTTCGATTACGCTATGAATTCTAGCCTTGTGGTTAAAATGAAACAAATATTGATTCAATTTGGGGATCATTGTGATATGGTTTTTTGGACACGGGAAACGAATGTGTGTTAGTGGCTGGATACGGTGGATTATTGTTTTGATAATCCATGGGGCAAATAAACAACAGCTAGTTACCTGGCTTCTCATTTTTGGAAAAGAACTTCCTAGAGTGGGCAAGGTAGGTGAGGAAAACGAAAAGTTTGAAATCTGTAACATATTGAAAAATATCAGATTTTATCATTTATGGTGGCGTTTCGATTTATGGTGCATTTATTGCTTAAGTGAACCTGTCGGGTCTCGCCGGGAATCGAGGCCAGTAAGGGTTAATTTCGAGAAAATTAAGACGCGAATTGGATGTAGCAGCCTAATGGCGATAAACCTGACGGCTGTACAACACGATTCGGTATTGAATTATCAAAAATATGCCTGGGAAGGCAAAAGAGGATGCTGATGAGTTTTCGTGGATTGTTGGATACAGGTTCTTCGGTAGAGCATGCGGAGAGTCGCAGTTTGGCCTCTACTTTTCAGGCTGGCTTAGGCCTCGGGCTCGTCCTTCTCTTATTTAGTTTGCCCTTGAGCGCCTCGGCCGCTCCAATCACTTATACGGTTAATGGGGCGAGTAGTGTTTCGATAACCGTCTTTAAGGGCGTCACGATTTTGGGGAGTGCCTTCGGCACGCTGACTGGCTCGATTACCCTGGATAATGATGCGCAGACGGTTGATGCAATTAGCCTGACTACATCGCCCAATATTCAGTTAGTTCTGTCTCAATCCTACGGTGGATATGATCAGGTCACGATTGATTCGGCTTCGCTAACCAGCGATGTCGGCTTTGGGGAACTTGCTCCACCCTCGACGGTCGGCAACGCTTACCAGGCCCTTTCAGGCGGTCTGAGCGTTCAAGGTGCTTGGTCGGCGACGGATTCGTCAAATACCAATCCTTCGCAAAGTGGGGTTCCGATCGGTTTCGCGGTGCAAAGCGTGACATCCGTAATAGATGAATCCTTATTTACTGTAACAATCAACCAAGTGACAATTAATTCCTTGGCAGGCAACGCCTTCGGAGAGACAGAGAATCTCACCGTGGTAGCAAGTTATCTTCTGTCTACGTCGTCGCCGGCGCCGATCCCGGAACCCGGAACAGCTCTGCTCACCGGATTTGGGCTGGTGCTGATGGCGGCTTCGGGCCGGTACCACCGACCTCGCAGCTAACTCCGAATCTCTTGGTTTTTTTCTTAGCCTGCGCGATCTGGCTGAGAATGGTGGCCCGCCCCTCGCGGACGGGCTGCTCTCTGCTACCCCATTTTCCAACGTGACTTCGTTTATATTGGACGCTGCCCGGAATGAGTAATTTGGGTAGAACACCTGGAAAACACTGATCACATCACCGCCGGCAGGTCGGCGAAGGTGTTGGCGTGGATGTCATTCATCAACATGACCCCACACCGCCCCGGACGGCGGCAGCAGTCGCGTCACGACGTAGCCACCCCTAATCGCTCTGATCACTTGCACGAGGTAGCTGCTGAAGTCCGCTACACCGAAGCCGTGCTCGCGAACTTCGCCCATCGCGAAGCAGTTGGATCTGCCGCGGGGAAAATGGAAGTATTCGGAGAAGTAGCAGTCGTCACCCATTAAGGCGCGGATCAGGTCCGATGTCGAATTCAGTTCGTCGCTGATCTCTTGTTCAGTGGGGGGCTGAAAATCTGAGTGGGGATAGGAATGGTTTGCGATCTGGTCTGCTGAGGGGGCGACCGCGACCTGACCTCTCGCGGCCGAGATGTGAAGAACGCCATCGCCAAGCGCAGTGCGACTCACGATCTGCGCCAGCGACCGCCAGCGACCGCCAGCGACGCGTGCGACGACAAGCACTGGACTTTTGTTGTGCTCGTGGAAATGACGTGTTTGCGACCACGGCGAGCAACACCACTAGCGCGACAGGGGCCCAGAGGGACAACGCCAACACCGCGGGGCCACCCAATCTGTCGGGGGCGCATCCGAGTGGAATGACGATTTCTGCGCGAACCGATCCCGAAGTGCCGTTGCCGACGACCCTGTTCCACGGCGGTGCGACGAGCGTCGAAACCGGCATTTTAAAGCCAAGTGTTTGTTGCGGGAATGCTGCAGTGCGCGGATGTCACCGCGGTGAGATCTGCAGCGTTGACATCAACCGTCGTGCGCAGACGCAGCTAGGCACCGGAAAGGTTTTTATCCGCGCTTGCCGTGGTGAAGTCGCGGTGGCCGGGGCTGCGGCCGGGATCGAAGAGAGAACAGCAAGCGTGGTGGCGAGGGCAGGGGTGAGCAGCACAACGCAAAGCCCAATCGCGATTGTAATACCCCGCCGCCGCACCCTCGACCCATGCGCTCGCTCGCCGCATCCCGTCTTCCGGAGAAACGGCTCCGGAACGCTTGGCGCAAACTATACGATACAGCCTCGACTACGTAATTCCGGGCCCGCTAAGTGACGGGGCTTCACCGTGGTGTTGCAGGATCTCCACCGTGTAGCCATCGGGATCGAACACGAACGCAGCCGTCACTGGCCAGTGTTCGAGTTTTTCGGGTTCCGATATCGATTTGGCACCCGCGTCCATGCAACGCTTGTAAAGACCTGCGCAGTCGTCCGTCTTCAAATACAGCTTCCAAAACCCATTTCCATGATCGATCGGTCCCTTCTGGTCATGGTGTTTCGCGAGCTGAATACGGTTGCCGTCTTCGCCGCCGAGCACAACCTCAGTGAAGCCTTCCGTCTCAATGCGGTGGGTGATTTCGAGACCGATGACGGTCTCCCAAAAGTGGACCGATTTTTCAAGGTCAGTGACGTTGATGCAATACTGATCGACGCTGGTCTTCATGGGGTGAACTCCTCGTGATGTGTGACTTTTGGCTAAGTATATCGGCAGTTCCGAGGTTTTGAACTCGCGTCTTGTGGCCGGCCGAACTGGATCAACGGGTCATCCCGAAGGCGTCATGCCGCAGTTGCGCTTGATGTCCTCAGCAGGTGCACCCGTCGGTGCTTGAAGTCGAAGCACGTCGTATGGGTCGTCTGGAGCAGGCCCGAGCGCAAAGGGAAGAGGGCCGAAGGTGCTGGCGTAAAACCCGACGCCTCGCGTTGGCGAGTGAACTGTCGCGTAGCGTGATGTTGGGTATCGCGCGGTTTCGACGAAGCGGCCAAAGCTTTGAGGGAAGGGGACAACGTTGGTGTTGTTACATGGGTTGATGAGGATGCTGCCGGGTATGACGCGCCGTTTTCGCAAGTCGAACGCCGAAGCCCCCATCTGCTCCATGTAGTACTGAAATCCCCAATGCCCCTGGAACTGCAACTGGGTCCTAGTGGTGTTTGGAATGTCGGCTCGGGCGTCAGAGTTGGCGTCCGTCCAGTAGCGATCGGCGAGGTCAATCGCCGCGTCCCGCGCCGAACCGGCCCATTGGTAGTCCGCATGGGCAACGAGGAACGAAGTCGCCAAGCCGGCTACAAGGGGTGCGACGCGCCAGGCAGTGTTCAACGTACCGGCGCGCTCGAGACCCCGGACGAGCAAAATGCCAGCGGCCGGGACCATCGGCAGGATCACACGTGTGCTGACAGTCCAATTTACCGCTGCGGCGAAGACGAATATCCCGAGCAACCATGCCGCGAGCAGCCAGCCAAACGTGTCGCCTCGCGGTCGTCGCAACTCCTCCAGTGACAGAAACAACAAGGGCAAGCCCGCCGCTGCAAAAATGCACGCGTGCAGCGCGATGTCCCAACGCACGCCTCCTTCGAGCAGGCGGATCGGCGTGTAGCCGAGCTGGCCGAGGGCAACGATGAGCCCAAGCATGGCGGGAATGGCCAAGGCAGAAGCGATGCGCCCCCTTCCTCGCACGAGCCATGGCGTAAAGAGTGCAACGGTGATCAAGGTTCCGCCGACAAATATGACGGCCGTGATGAAGCGTTCGTATTGCGGGATCTTTGTTCCGATCCCTCCCGCATAGTCGGCGGCGTCCGACAGGATCCCGTGTTCGTAAACGTGGGTGGTGTAGAAATCGAAGCCGATGAGGGCCCCGATCGGGAGTAGCAACCAAAGCAGATATAGGCGCAGTCGCAGGTCGCGAACGATTGACCATGCCAGGAGCAGCGGGATGACCGTGACTGCGATGAACTTTGTGAGGGCACCCAGCGCGACAAGGGTTACCGCAACAAAGAAGTTGCCCTGATGGTTCGAGCGCATCCCCCGTTCCCAGAAGACGAGTGCCCAGACCCAGCAGGCGAGCATTGGAATGTCGGCCATGAGTGTCGTTGCCGAAACCATGAATGCCGGGGTTGCGCAACCCGCGAGGGTTGCGAGCAGCGGTGCACTGCAACAACGGCACGCGAAGACGTATGTGCCGAGCACCACCGCGACCGAACAGGGCAGGATTCCGAGATGCAGTGCGGCTTCGCTCCAACCTCCTACGGCCGCAGCCAGGGCGAGCAGGTAGCTCACCCCGGGCGGGTTGCGGTTGAACTCCGAAACGGTGACCAGCGCGCCTTGCCAGTTGATTTGAAAACCAAAAAAGTCGACCGGGTTGATGTGGATCTGTTGTGCGATCCAGACGTAGACGGGGTCGTCGAGATGAACCGCTTTCCCGATGAAGGGCAACAGACAGGCAACCGTAGCCAGAGTGAGGAGCAAGACGTCGCGCTGGATGGTGTTGGGAACGGGCGGCTTATTCATGCGACATGTTCCGCGTGCGCATTTGGGTCGACGAATTGGCTGTTCGTATCATCGGAAAGAAGGGTAACAGCGAATCGGCACTTTCGAGTCACCGGCTGTTTGGGGCGCTGTTCTTCTCTTGACGGATAGGTCGGGGCAGCGCACGCTTCGCCGACCTATGACGAAAGTGCAAGATGAGCCGCGGAGCAGCTGGCTCCACGATCGGCGCGTAACCGCCGCAGTGACTGCCGCAGCCACTGCCGCAAGCAACGACGGGCACGGGCCGGGCGCGGGCGAAGGGCTCGCGTGTCTGGTTTGCGACGACACTCGCTTTCGGGTGTCTTTCTATGTTCAAGACATTCCCCAGCCGATCGTTGTGTGTGCGACGTGTGGCCTCGGGCAGTATCACCCGCCTCTCACAGAAGAACAGATCAAGGCCGCCTATCCGCCCGAGTACTACGGACATGCCGCGTCGAAATTTCGAGGCGTGGTTGAGCTTTTGGTGCAGCTCGTTGCTACGCGGCATGTTGACTTTCTCACGGCAGGGTTGCCCGGGGCAGCGAAGGTGCTTGACGTTGGGTGCGGTCGCGGGGTCTTGCTCACGCCACTTGCGGATCGGGGCTTTGAAGTGTTTGGCGTGGAAATCAATGAAAGCGCGATTCAGGGCTCGGATCCCCGCGCAGAAATTCGCATCGCGAAGCGCTTGGGCGACGCCAACTTTCCCGCCGAGTTCTTCGACGAGATCATCATTTGGCACGTGCTCGAACACGTTGCAGATCCCGTGCACACGATCGAAGAGTGCAGGCGAATCTTAAAGCCGGGCGGTCGGCTCGTCGTGGCCGTGCCGAACTTTTCGAGTCTTCAAGCGCGATGGAGCGGCCCGGCATGGTTCCATCTCGACGCTCCGCGCCATCTATTTCATTTTCCTCTGGGAGCACTCCACAGGCTTGTGGGGGACCGAGGTTTCGACGTTCGATCGACGCATCACTTTTCGCTGCGGCAGAACCCGTTTGGATGGGTGCAGAGTGCGCTCAACCGATATACAAACTTGCCACCCAACGCGCTCTATCGGCTCATGCACCAAAGCGAAGGTTTGGTCAGTCTGCCGATCGGCGCCGCGACCCGGATTCTGCTGTGGGGGGTACTGTTTTTGACTGCCCCAGTCACCATTGCGATGAGTGTCATCGCAGCAAATTCAAAGTCGGGCGCGACAGTTCATATTCTGGCGACGCGAAGCGCGGACTGACGGTTATTACGTCGTCGCGAATTTTAGATCCGAGCCGGCGTCCGGGAATCGTGTCCGCACTTCATGTGTCATCGCTAGGAAGAGCTCAACCTGGTGCTCGACGACAGCGGGTTTCTCTTCGCGATGGATATCGTCGCCCAGGCGCGATGGCTCCATCCAATCTCGGTGCTGGCCCTCAGACGCTGCCTTGCACGGGTGTGGAGCATGTTCGGCCGCCGCGAGGAGATGTTCTCTTCCGCTTGATCGGGGTAGACTGGGACCATGGTGTCTACCGCTGTGTCTGCGCTCGTTGAGTCTTGGTGGCCCTTTGTCATTGAATGCTCGCGCCTGGGGGCTTGACTTGATCCCCCCCCCGAAAGCGACTCAGCAGCGTCGGCGACATGTTGTGCTTCGCCCGCCGGTGCTCGTTGCACTCAGTGTTGGTCTCGTTGCACTCGTGCGAACCGTTTGGTTCGTCGACTTGCCGCCCATTGAGCAGGTCATCCGGATCCCCGACGACGCTTTCTACTACCTCGTGCTCGCGCGCAATTTCGCCGAGTCGGGGAGCTGGACGTTCGACCACATGAGCACGACCAGCGGGTTTCATCCCCTGCACGCGTTCTACTTGGCGCTGGTTTCGGCAATCAGTGGAGCGGCCGAATTTTCAACGATGCTATGGGCTTCGGGGTTGGCCGCAGTCGTGGCGATGAGTCTGGCCGCCTACCTGTGTGCGCAGATAGTGAGTCGAAGTGGGCAGACATTCGCGTCGTTTGCAGTCGTGGCGGTGCTTACAGCGCCGCTGGTTTTGATGCAGACGAGCACCGTAATGGAATCGCCGTGGGTCATCTTGGCGAGTGCGTTGTGTTATTGGAGCGTGCTCCCCAAGAGTAGGAGTTCGTTCGCGACGGTCGCTTTGATTGGCGCATTTGGAAGTCTCTCTCGCACCGATTTCGGGCTCCTGCCAGTCTGCATGCTTGTCACCGCCTGCGTGGTCCCGCTGGCGCCTGCAGTGAGAAGAGAGATTCAGCTGCGGCTGGTCGTTTTGTTGGCAGGTGCAACTGTGGCACTCGCTCTGTTCTTAATTTATGTGCACGGATACTCGGGGCATTGGCTTCAGTCGAGCGCGAGGATGAAGTCGTTGTGGGGAGACACCGCAGATAGCGCGCTGCAGAATTACGTATTGCTGTTGTTTGTGGTGCTGGGCTCGCGGTCGGTCATTGTGTTTGCGGGTGCGGGTTTGATTCAGTTCGTTTTCGGCGTAGCGAAGCGTCTATTGGCTCGGGGGACTGGCGAAGCCGGAGCGGTGGATCAACCGACGGAGCCGACGGAAGGTGAAACTGACGCGCCGGACACAAACGCCGGGACACGCGGCTTCATTGGG
>Ga0209711_10002958_pt1 | contig 14635 bp, 13 predicted proteins | sample ArcticOcean_MG_C_7_FD_187441 | JGI IMG/M metagenome (GOLD analysis project Ga0209711, IMG submission 187441) | Marine microbial communities from western Arctic Ocean - ArcticOcean_MG_CB11_88 (SPAdes) (version 2) | ecosystem: Environmental > Aquatic > Marine > Oceanic | place: Arctic Ocean... | reverse complement strand
CTGTTTTAGGAGCTTCTGTTTTAGGAGCTTCTGTTTTAGGAGCTTCTGTTTTAGGAGCTTCTGTTTTAGGAGCTTCTGTTTTAGGAGCTTCTGTTTTAGGAGCTTCTGTTTTAGGAGCTTCTGTTTCGTCACTTTTTTTTCTGTCTTTTTTAGGTACGGCTTTTAAAGGATTGTTACCTGCTTTGGGCATTGGCATAATTTGAGCTTCACCTAAGATTCTTGAAACTCTTAAAGTAGGTTTTGCACCTTTACTTAACCAATACTTAACTCTTTCAGATTCAACTGAAATTCTTCCTTTATTCTCTTTAGGTAGAAGGGGATTAAAAGATCCAATTTTTTCTACAAATCTTCCATCTCGTGGAGCTCTACTGTCCGCAATTACGATTTTATAAATAGGTCTTTTCCTAACACCGCCCATTGATAGTCTTATTTTTAACATTTGCTTCCTTTCATTTTAGTTGATTTAATATTTCATCAGGAATGGCTCCTGATGGAATTTGGTTTGTCTTGCTGCCTTTAGACATTTTTTTCATCATATCTGCCATCATTTTGAACTGCTTCAATAGCTTGTTTATTTTTGAAACATCTGCTCCGGCACCAGCGGCTATTCTTTTTTTTCTTGGGCCATTGATAACTTTTGGGTCTTCTCTTTCTTTTTTTGTCATTGAAAGAATAATTGCTTCGTTCGTAGAAATAATTTTTTCATCAATGGCTGCATTTTTCATTTGCTCTTTAACTTTACTAACTCCTGGTAAAAGAGATAAAACACCATCCATACCACCCATTTTTTTCATTTGTCTAAGCTGTGATAAGTAGTCATCTAAAGTAAATAAACCTCTCTTGAACTGTTCTTCTGTTTTTTTTAATTTTTCTTCATCTACACCTTGTGAAGCTTTTTCTACTAGGGATACAATGTCACCCATTCCCAGTATTCGATTGGCTATTCTGTCAGGGTAAAATATTTCAAGATCATCGATTTTTTCTCCTGTACCGATATATTTAATTGGCTTGTTTGTGATGTGTTTCATGCTTAAGGCTGCGCCGCCACGACCGTCACCATCTATTCTGGTCAGTATAATGCTCGACACATCAACAGTACTATCAAACTCTTTTGCAACAGTTGCCGCAACTTGTCCTGTTAATGAATCTGCAACCAAGATAGTCTCGGTTGGTTTGACAAGTTCTTTAATTTTTTTAATTTCATTCATCATTACAATATCAACCTGTGTTCTTCCGGCTGTATCAAAGATAATTACATCTGAACCATTTAGAGTTGCTGCGTTAAGAGCTCGGTTTGATATATCTAAGGGTTGCTGATCTTTAATTATTGGTAAATGGTTAATCTCATTGGCTTCGGCTAAAATTTTTAACTGCTCTTGTGCCGCTGGTCTATAGACGTCTAAACTAACTAACAAAACTTTTTTTTTATAATTTTTTTCTACAAGCTTGGCCAGCTTTGCGGCACTTGTTGTTTTTCCTGATCCTTGCAACCCTACTAAAAGAATACATGCTGGTGGGACAGCATTAAAATTGAGTTCTTGGTTTTTTTCTCCTAAAAAATTAACTAGCTCGTCATGGACTATTTTAACTATCATTTGACCTGGAGAAGTTGACCTTATGATTTCTTGCCCAATAGCTTTTAGTTTTATTTTTTCAATAAATTCTTTTACAACTGAAAGGGCTACATCAGCTTCTAACAAAGCTAAGCGTATTTCTTTTAAGCCAAAGTCTACCTGATCTTCTTTCAAAGAAGGGGCATTTTTCAATTTAGAGAATATTGCCTCTAATTTATTTGTTAAATTTTCAAACATTTTATAATAACGCAACACCAAACGCACTAGTGGGCGAACCTTCGCTGACTAGTGTCGATCCTCTTATTTCTAAGAGCACCGCAAAAACATATGTATTTGCGGAAAGTGACCGAAGCTACAATTTGGGGTTTTAAAAGTCAATGAATAATTATACTAATCTACTATTATGGCAGTGATTAATGCTTTTAGAATGAATGGTTTAGGTAACGAATTTATTATTGTTGATAGAAGAAAAAACTCAATAAACATATCCAAAGAAAAAATAGCTGAACTAGGCAATCGGAAATCTTTTCATCGTAATATTGGATTTGACCAAATGATTTTTATTGAAGAAGAAATTAATAAAACTTTTCCAATTACTATTTTTAATTCAGATGGAGGCGAAATAAGCGCGTGTGGAAACGGAAGTAGGTGTATAGCTTATTTTTTAAGCAAAGATTTAAACCAGAAAACAATTAAATTAAAAACAAGTAATAGATTTCTTGATGCAACGATTATTGGAGATTCTGATGTTCAGCTTGAAATGGGAAGGCCTTTGTTTGATTGGGATAAAATTCCATTAATAAAAAAATTAGATCACGATAATATAAATTTAGATATTGATGATGAAATATTTACTGGTGGATTTTGTCTTAACGTAGGGAATCCACATATAATTTTTTTTGTCAAAGATTGTTTTAAATATGACCTTAAATTACTAGGTCCTAAAATTGAAAATCATGAACTATTTCCAGAAAAAATTAATGTTACATTTGCGCAAGTAAATGATAAAAATAATATCACTGTGAATGTTTGGGAACGTGGAGCCGGATTGACAAAAGCATGTGGCACAGCTGCTTGTGCTACAGCTGTTGCGTCATCAATCCAAAAACTAACTGAAAATGATATTAATATTAAATTTAAAGAAGGAAATTTAAATATAAAAATAGATGAGAGTCTTAATATTTCTATGACAGGTCCTGTTTCAGATATAAAACTTACTAAGCTTGAAATTTAAAATGAGTTTATTTGATAAGTTTAAAACAGGTCTTAGCTTGAGTTCATTAAATTTATCCACTGGAATTAAAAATATTTTTTCAACAAAAAATATTGATCAATCTATTTTATCTCAGTTTGAGGAACTTCTAATAAGTGCGGATGTAGGTGTTGAAAGTGCCGATGAATTAAAAAAAGAGTTTGAAAAGTTAAAAGTTGACAAAAACTTAACAGACTCAACTCAAATTATTAATATTTTAGCTACTAAAGTTTCTGAAACATTAATTCCCTACCAAAGAGATTTACTTTCTTTAAGTTCTAATAAACCAACAGTTATCGTTGTATCTGGTGTGAATGGTGTCGGCAAGACCACTACGGTTGGTAAACTTGGTAAATTTTTTAAAGATCGTAAAAAATCTGTAATTTTTGGTGCTGCTGACACTTTTAGAGCAGCCGCAATTGAACAATTAGAGCTTTGGTCAAAAAAAATAAATGTAAATATTATTAAGTCTGAGACAGGTAGTGACCCAGCCTCTGTTGCATTTAAAACGGCAGCTTATGCTAAAGAAAAAAATATCGATATAGCCTTAATAGACACAGCGGGAAGAATGCAAAATAAAAAAAATTTAATGGATGAATATAAAAAAATATTCAAAGTTTTAAAAAAAATTGATGAGTCCTTTCCTAATGAAACAATCTTAGTTTTAGACGCAACAACAGGTCAAAATGCCTTAAATCAAGTGAAGGAATTTAGCAAAATACAAAAAATTACAGGTCTAATTATTACTAAACTTGATACGACTGCTAAAGGTGGAATTGTTTTAGCTATTTGTAAAAAATATAAATTACCAATCTTAGCTGTAGGGATGGGAGAAATGGAAACTGATCTACATCCTTTTAACGCTGAATATTTTGCTAAAAGCCTTTTTCACTTAAATTAATTTATTTTTTTTCTGACAAAAAACATCCCTGCGAAAACTAGAATCGCTCCATAGTAATGGTAACTTTTTAACTGCTCTTCAAAAATAAATATTCCATAAAAGGCACCATAGACTGTAAAGAGATATAAAGTAAATCCAGTAATAGACGCGCCTAAAGATTTTTGTGCTTGAGCGTAAAGTGAGAAAGCTATTATACCAGGGGAAATGGCTGCAAATATTGTCCAAAAATAAAACATATCATTAAATATTACCTGTCGAATAAAATGATTTTCGATTAAAGAAAAAGGCATTAGGGAAACAGCTCCGAAGAAAGCAATAATCGTAAACCTTGAAAATAAACTAAATTTACTTTTCCAATTAAGTAATAATACGGCATATAAAGCCCAACCTACAGCTGCTCCTAACATCCATAAATCTCCAGAAGTAAATTTTAAACTCATTAGTAAATTTATTTCACCTTTAGCAATAATTGAAACGACCCCGATAAAACACAATCCTAAACCTAAAAATTGCGTGGCGTTTAGTCGTTCTTTGTAAAAATAAGAAGAAATTAATATTATAAAAATAGGAGAAGAGGTATAAATAATTCCCATAGTGGCCACTGTAGTTGTCATTCCTGCCATGAATGGAAATGCTCCACAAACGCCACACCCCATCGCTCCTAAAAAAAATAATTTTTTATACTCCTTTTTTAAATGTTTAATATTTTTAAAAATTGCTTGGCAAGTAAAGGGTAACAATATTAAAAAAACAAAAAACCACCTCCAAAAAGCTAATGAAATTGGAGGCACATATTCAACACCCCCTCTAGCTACAACTAAATTACTAGCCATGAATGCTGGCTGAATTAATAATAAAATATAAGGAAGATAACTATTTTTCGACGTTTTCAATGTTAGTTTAGTTTGCTATTTTGTCTCTATATATGCTTCGTATAACATCATTCCAATTGCTATACCCATAAAAATATAGACTGGTAATACATCGTAAAAACCTATCATCATAGATCTTGTCAAAGTAGTTGCTAATCCACCTAAAAAAAATATTGCCATAACAACTGCAAATAACATCGTTAATTTGTTAATCATTTTTTTCCTTACAATTTTTTTCTAACCAGTTTGCTGATGCTAAAAATCTTAAATCATCAAGCTTGTCTCCAACTAATTGAACTCCTAATGGTAGGTTATTTTCCCCACTAAGTAAAGGTAGAGAGATTGTAGGTAAGCCCATATACGTCCATATTGTACTAAGTTCTGGGCTTCCTGTAGACAGTAAGCCTTTATCTGCAACCCCTGTTGAAGCTGGTGTTATAACACCATAGTAGTCTTCAAAAACTTCACTGTAAGATTTATAACTTTGTTTCATAAAGTCAACGGCATCAACATAATCTTTAGCTGAATATTTTAAGCCTCTCTCTATAGCTTCAACCAATTTCTTACCCATTTTCTTTTTTGATTTTTTATAAAAATCTTGAAAACTATTTGCCATATCTGTTTCATGGATAATCTGATGGTATTTTGGTATATCTTTAAAATAGGAAGGTTCATCAAATACTTCTATGTTATTTTTAAATTCCTTTAATAAAAACTCAAAAGCTTTTTGAGATTCTTTACTAATTTTTTTCCAACTGGGAGTTTTATAAAATATAAATTTTGGATCAAAAATAGGTCCTTTTTTACAAACTTCTAGCATTTCATCAGCTGCATAATGAATTGTATCATCGTCTAAAATATCTTTTTTAATCAGTGCTTTTGCAAGCAAAGCAACATCTTCTACTGTTTTTCCAAACACACCTACTTGGTCTAATTTTAAAGACTGTTTTAAGATTCCAGTACGTGAAATTAATCCAAATGATGGTTTGTAACCAACAACACCACAGTAAGAAGCTGGTCTTGTAACAGAAGCATTGGTTTGAGTTCCGATAGCCAATGGAGCCATATGAGCGGCAACAACAGCCGCGGATCCACTTGATGAGCCTCCTGGTGTCCTTGTGTAGTCATGAGGATTTGTAGTTTTTCCTGGATCGAAATAAGCAAATTCTGTTGTTACGGTTTTTCCCATAACGATTGCACCTGCAGCTTTAACCAAATTAACTACCTCTGCATCTGCTGCGCCGGAAATACCTTTTCTCAAAACACTACCGCATTCAGTAGGCATATCATAAGTTGCTATAATATCCTTTATGCCTACGGGTAAGCCGTGTAGCGGACCGAGTGGTTTTCCGGATTTTCGGTACTCATCTGCTTCTTCAGCTTTTTCTAAAAGATTTTTTTTGTCTAGGAACGACCAAGCTTTAACATCTTTCTCATATTTTTTTATTCTTTCTAAATAGACTTTACATACTTCAACACTCGAGATGTCTCCGTTTCTCATTTTAGCAACTAATTCATTAGTTGATATTGAAAAAATATCTATCATGTTTTTTTAATTTGCAAATAATACGTCCGGTAACCAAAGAGCAATGCCTGGAAACATATACATTAAAAACATTGCAAAAATAACAATTCCTAGGAATGGCATAATTCCAGCAAATATTTCCATCAGCTCAACATTTTTAGATTGAACGCCTTTTAAATAATATGCTGACATGGCCATTGGAGGGGTTAAAAAAGAAGTTTGTAAGTTTAACGCAATTAACATTGCGAAAAAATAAGGGTTTATTCCGTATATAGCTAATAACGGTAGAAATATTGGAACAAAAATAATTAAAATTTCTGTCCATTCTAAAGGCCAACCTAATAAAAAAATAATTAGCTGCGTGATAACTAAAAATTGCCAAGGTGCTAAATCCATTGACTTAAAGAACTGTTCAAATACCTCATGTCCACCTAGATAAGAAAATACTGATGCAAAAGTCCAAGAACCTATAAATAGCCACATTATCATTGCGGTAGTTTTAGCTGTTAAAAAAACTGATTCTTTAAAGGCTTTCCACTTAAGCGTTTTGTAGAAATAAGAAAGTACTATTGAGCCAAAGGCACCAACTGCAGCTGCTTCAGCAGGAGTCGCGAAACCACCTAGAATTGTTCCAAGCACTAACATAATCAAAGCGAACAAAGGTAAAAAAGAAACAAAAACTTCTTTTAAAATTTCAGCTCTTGGCGGAATTTCTTCTGCCCTAGGTTTTGGAGCAATAGATGGGTCTATCATCGCTCTAATAACTGCATACGATATGTATAAGCTAGCGAGTAATAATCCAGGAAATATAGCAGCAGCAAATAATCTCAAAGGAGATAATTGAGCAATTACAGAATAAACAATTAACATAATGCTCGGAGGAATTAATATTCCTAAGCAACCACCAGCACAAATTATACCTGAAGCAAATTTTTTATCGTAGCCAGCTTTAACCATAGCTGGCCAGGCTAATAATCCCATTAAAGTCACCACTGCACCAATTATTCCTGTAGCTGTTGAAAATAACGTACAAGTGATTAAAGCTGCTACAGCCATTGAAGCTGGTAATTTATGGGAAGCTAATCTTATAGCAAAAAATAATCTTGAAACTATTCCAGCTCTTTCTACTAAATATCCCATAAATAAAAACAAAGGGACGGCGGTGAGTACGTTGTTATCCATAACAGTATAAGTATTTTGAACAAACAAAGAAAATATTCTGTTATCAAACAAGTGGTCCATTCTTGCAGGATCAAAATAAGCGTAGTATCCAAAACCAACACCCATAGCCATTAAAGTAAAAGCTATTGGAAATCCTAATAAAACTGCTATTAGAAATATGCCCATCATCAAGATGGCTATTTCTGGGTTGGTTAAAGTAAATAAACTAGATAACATCTTTTTGATCCTCATCTTGGGCTGTTCTCATTAAAATTTTTTCCGTTTCTTCTGCCACAACTAATCTTGCTGGCCAGTGACCGGTTTGAATACAAATAACACATCTAAAAACCTCACTAATACCTTGTATGGTTAATAAAACACCTGCGGCAGGTATCATAGATTTCACCATATAAATTTGAATCTGAGCTGGGCTACTCCAGCTTGTTTCTTTTATTTTCCAGGCTAAAGCTGCGTAATCAAATCCATAAAAAGCTAAAGCTAAAACTCCAGGAAAAAAAAATATAAAATATAAAACAAAATCAATATATCCTTGTGTACGTGGTTTAAATAGTCTGTAAATAACATCTCCTCTAACGTGAGCTTCCGTAGATAGGGTGTAAGCTCCAGCCATCATAAAAATTGCTCCATACATCTGCATGCTAAAATCAAAATTCCAAAGTGTGGGTGCATTAAATGCATAAGCCATTACTACCTCGTAACAAGTACCAAGCATTAATACTACAATGCACCATGAAAAGGCTTTTCCTACTGCTGTACTTAGATGATCTGCAAAATGTATATAATATCTCATTAGCAATTTTAAGTTAACCCAGTTTTTTATTAAATCCTATATAAAAAAAGGGGGCTGTATATGCCCCCTTTTAATTTTTTCTAGAGTTAATTAAATTTTAACTTTATTAATATTACCAAACTCATTTTCATAAGCTAATTTGTAATTTGGCTGATTCATCAGCAAGTATTTCATTACTCTCTTTGCGTATGTTTTTTGCGAGTCTATGATTTTCTTAAAGAAAGCATCTTTCTTAACAAAATCACCAATCACTTTATCCCAACCTTTTAACTGTTCAGCTAAGATTTCGTCTGAAGTTTGATGAACGTTTACTTTGTGCTCGTTCATTAACTTAGCTAAGTCAGCCGAGTATCTTACTAACGCTTTGAAATAGTTATCAGTGTTAGCAGCATAAGCAGCATTCTTCAAAATCGCTTGATGAGCAGGCGATAGGTTGTTATATGTTTTTTTGTTTACGGGTATTTCAAACATCTCTTGAGATTGGTGAAAGCTTCCTAAGTGATAATCCTTAGAAACATCTTGCATACCAAACTGTGAGTCAGATGTTGGGTTGTTAAACTCGGCAGCATCAATTAAACCAGTTTTCATTGCTGGTTGAATTTCTCCACCTGGAAGTTGTCTTACAACCATTCCCATAGCTGTTAAAACGTTAGTCGCTAGACCAACTGTTCTATACTTCATTCCTTTGACGTCAGACACTTTGGTTACATGTTTTTTGAACCAACCAAATGGCTGCGCTGGCATAGGCATGTGAAAGAACCCTACGTAATCAAATCCAACTTTCGCTAGAGTTTCATCATAAAGTTTTCTGCCCCCGCCGTATTCCATCCATCCCATTACTTCTTGGGACGACATACCATACGAAGGTCCAGTTCCAAAAAGTGAAGCGGCAGCATTTTTACCATACCAATATGCAGTCACCCAGTGACCCATGTCAACTACGCCAGAACTTACTGCTTGTCCAATTTCTGAAGTTTTTACAATAGCACCAACTGGTTGAAGATCTATCTTAAGCTCTCCACCAGACATATCTCCTACCATTTTTGCATAGTCGCCAGCCATTTCGAAAAATATATTAGCTCCCGATGGCCAAGCTGCTTGCATCTTTAAAGTCATAGGTGCTCCAAATGCAATGTTAGGCATTGCTACTGAAGCTGCCGCTGCTGCACCCGTTGCTGCAGCTACTTTAAAGAATTTACGTCTTGAAGGAGTTTTAATTCCTTTTAACATTTTTTCTTTTTTAGACATATTTTGTCTCCTTTTATTTTGTTAACATATGTTTAACGTTCCAGAATTTAAGCACAAAAAATACAGTGAGTCTCTATAAATTAAATTATGTATACCCCACAAAAGACCGCTTAAAATGTTATGTTTTATTTAGATGTTCTTGCTAATACATTTATAAGTTGTATTAATTTACTTTATCTTTAGCTACACCTTTTGAAAAAAAATCTTCTAAATTCTGCGTAGCTCTGTACGCCATATCCCAACGAGTTCTTTTAGTTGCACTGCCTAAGTGAGGTAATAAAAAAATATTATTTAGTTTTAAATATTCTGGATGAATTTTTGGTTCCCCATTGTAGACATCTAAACCAAAAGCAAAAACTTTTTCTGACTTAAGCGCCTCGATCATTGCTTCGTCATCTACAACATCACCTCTTGCAGCATTTCCAATGACAACATTATCTGGAAGAAATGCTATTGTTTTTTTATTAATTATTTTATTTGTTTCTTTTGTGGCTGGACAGTTGATGGACAAAAAATCACTACAATTGAATAGATCTTTGAGTGTTTTATGGTAAATAGCCCCTTCCTCTAGATCTTTAGAAAGCCGACTTCGATTATGATAATGAATTTCCATATTAAAACCTCTTGCTCTTTTAGCAACAGCTCTACCTATTCTTCCCATACCTAGTATGCCTAATCTTTTATTTGACATTTGTTTACCTAACATAAAATCTGCAGACCACTTCCAATTTTGCAATTCAGCAGCTCTTCTTGCTTCTAAAACTTTTCTAGATGCTCCTAAAAGCAATAATATTGAAATATCTGCTGTGGAATCGTCTAATACCTCAGGTGTGTTTGTTACGATAATATCTTTTTTTACCGCAGCGTTAACGTCAATATTACCAAAACCTACTGCAAAGTTTGCAATTATTTTAACTGTGGGTGATAATTTTTCTATTAAATCTTTATTAAATTGATCCGTAATTGCACTTAAGATTCCGTCACAATCTTTTGATAATTCTAAGATTTTGTCTGGTGTGTATAGTTCATCTTTATTGTTTAATTTAACATCAAAAAGATCTTTTAACTTTACTTCATTTTCTACCAGAAGTTTTCTTGTAACTAATATTTTTTTCTTCATAAACTTTTTAACTTATTGGGCTTTGGTCCGCCTGTTAACCAATCAATAATTTCAACCGTATGAACAATAGGTATATTTGTACCACTAGAGATTTGACTCATACAACCAATATTTCCTGTCGAAATAAAATCTGGCTCAACTTTTTCAATATTTTCAACTTTGTTTTTTAATAATGTCTTGGCAATCTTTTGTTGAAGTATATTGTAAGTCCCAGCAGAACCACAGCATAGATGACCTTCTGGAATATTTAGCACTTCGTTACCCGTCTTTTCAATTAAGTTTATAGGTTGTTGGTGAACATTTTGACCATGCTGCATTGAACAAGGGGAGTGATAAGCTATTTTGTAAGTCTTTTCATTTTTTTTAAAATTTAGTTTAATATCTTTATCTAAAAATTCACTAACATCTTTAGTTAATTCTGAAATTTTTTTTGCTTTTTTTTTCATTTCTTTGTCGTCTCTAAAAATAAATCCATAGTCTTTTAATGTAGTACCACAGCCAGAAGTATTACTAATAATTGCTGTTAATCCACTATTTAAATATTCGTCATACCAAAGATTAATATTTTTTTTAAATAACTCGTAAGCCGCTTTTTCTTTGCCCATATGGTGATCTAGTGAGCCACAACAATTTATCTCAGGTAACACAACAACTTCAACATGGTGTCTGTTAAGCAAACGGATTGTTGACTCATTAATTTCGGGAGAGACTACTCTCTGGACGCAACCCGTGAGCAAAGCCACTCTAGCTACTAGTTTTTTTTTTGAAACAGAATAAACTTTTTGTGTTTTTAAAGTTTTTTTTGGAAGTATAGCTGGCATTAATTTCATAGAGTTTTTAATAAACTCTGGAAAAATAAAACTTAATGGTCTTACGATATTAACTAATATACTTAAGATTTTAAATACTCTTGGGTTAGGTAATGTTAATGATAAGAAACTTCTAAAAATTCTTTGAATTATTGGCCTCTTGAATGTTTTTTCCAGATGATTTCTGCCGTGATCAATTAAATGCATATAATTAACTCCAGATGGACAGGTCGTCATGCACCCGTAGCAAGACAAGCATCTATCAAGATGCTTAGCTATTTTTTCGTTACCTGGTTTATTGTTTTCAAGCATATCTTTGATTAGATAAATTCTACCTCTTGGGCCATCTAATTCATCTCCTAAAATTTGATATGTAGGGCATGTAGCGTTACACATCCCACAGTGAACACACTTACGAACTATTTCTTCTGTAGATTTATTGTTCTTATTTTTTAGTTGTTCTGATGTGAAAATTGTTTGCATTATATACCTGTGTACATTTTTCCTGGATTTAAAATTCTTTTAGGATCGAAGCTTTTTTTAATTTTTTCAGATATCTTATATTTTACATCATCAATTGTAAAAATATCAATTGAAGACTTCAAGCTTTCATCGACCTTAATAGCTGTCAAATAGCCACCTAAATTTTTTACTATAGCTTTAATCTCTTTTAAGATACTTGAATTTAACTGATCTAATTGCACCCAAACTAAATTTCCTCCCCAATCAATAAAATACTTTACGTTGTAAATTTTGAGTTTATTAATTAGATCAAATGCTTCGCTTCCAGGCACAATTATTCTAAGTAAATTATTTTTTAAATTTGAAAAAACATTCAAGGATCTCGTCTTTTCCCAAAAAATACTAGACTGTTCAGGATCTAAAATTGATATTTCTTTTTTGTCTACAGCAAGTTCATTGATAAGTTGCTTAATTCTATCATCAATAGAAAGTTTTGATCCTTCTATTCTTATCGCAGTGATTGATCCTTTTGTTGTTAGATCGTTAAATGTAAACTGGTCTTGAAAAAATTCTGGATAAAATACAGCTCCTGATGGGTCACATGATGAAGATAGAGCAGCACTAAGATGTTCTAATCCTTTTTTTAAATGAGGGTTATTTATAATTAAAGTTTTAGTTAGGTCAGGCTTGGGCAAAACTTTAATTGATATTTCAGTAAACACACTTAATGTTCCAAATGACCCAGTAATCACTTTACTTAAATCGTATCCAGTTACATTTTTAACTACTGTTCCTCCAGATTTAATAATCTCACCTTTTCCATTTACTCCTTTAAATCCTAAAATATGATCTCTAGCACTCCCAACTTTAAATCTTCTAGGCCCAGCAAAATTACATGAGAGTACACCTCCTATTGTTCCTTCGTTAGTTTGCCCTTCAAATAAGGGGCCAAAATCCGTGGGCTCAAAAGCTAAGTGTTGATTTTTTTTTTCAAGTATTTCTTTAATTTCTTTAATTGGAGTACCTGACTTTACTTTTATATAAAGCTCTTCTGGTTCATACTTAATAATGCCTGAATAATTAGAAAGATCTAACGTTTTTTGAGATTGAAAGTTTCTTCCAATATTTTTTTTTGAACCTGAGCCACAAATTTCTAATGGAATATTTTTTTTATAACAGTGTTTTATAATTTCAGCTATTATTTCTTCTTTGTCAGGTTTTAGAACTGATGAGCTAAAATCTTGGAATGTCTGGGAATTTTGTTTTTCCTCCATGGACATGAACCCTTCCTTCTTCTGCACATTTTCTTAGTATAGGATAAACCTTACCAGGGTTAAGTAGTGAATTTGGGTCAAGTGCTACTTTAATATCAATTTGTTGCTTAATATCTACATTGTTAAAAGCTTCACACATTAGTTCTCTTTTTTCTATACCTACTCCATGTTCACCCGTTAGTGCTCCTCCGACTTTAACGCAGTACTTTAATATTTCTGAGCCAAACTCTTCAGTTTTTCTTAGTTGCTCTGGATCGTTAGCGTTAAACATAATTAGTGGATGAAGGTTCCCGTCACCAGCATGAAATGCATTTGCTACAGGTAATTCATATTTTTTTGAAAGTCTTTGAATTTCTTTTAAAACTTCCGCAAGCTTTCCTCTTGGTATTGATCCGTCCATACACATATAATCTGGAGCTAGATCACCACAAGCAGGGAAGGCAGCTTTTCTACCAGCCCAAAACTTTAGCCTTTCTTCTTCTGATTTGTTAATTTTTATACTTGAGCATTTATTTTTTTTTGCAATGTCTTCAACTCTCTTAATAAGTTCTGAAACTTCAGTCTCTGTGCCATCGAGTTCAACAATCATCATAGCTTCTGCGTCGACAGGGTAACCTGCTTTTGAATAATCATTTGTTGCTTTAGTTAAAGCTTTATCCATAATTTCCATACCCGCTGGTATTATTCCTTTTGCAATTATTTCTGATACACACTGTCCAGCATCCTCTATGCTTGAAAACCCTATAAGAGCTGCTTTTACTACTTCTGGTTTTTTTAAAATTTTAACTGTCACCTCAGTGATTACTCCAAGCAATCCTTCAGATCCTGTCATCAATCCTAGTAAGTCATACCCTTCAGAGTCTAAAGTTTTTCCTCCAAATCTTGTTATAGTTCCGTCCATTAAAATAACTTGAATGCCTAATAAATTGTTTGTAGTTGCTCCATATTTTAAAGAATGTACACCACCAGAATTTTCAGCAACATTTCCACCAATTGAGCATGCTATTTGACTTGATGGATCTGGAGCGTAATAAAATTTTTTATCCTGTACAGCATTTGTAATTGCTAAATTAGTAACACACGGTTGTAAAACAACACATTTATTTTGATAGTCTATTTCTAATATTTTATTAAATTTTCCCATACCTAATAAAACACAATCTGCTAAAGGAAGAGCGCCTCCTGATAAACCGGTGCCAGCTCCTCTTGGTACAACCTTAATTTTATTTGCATTACAGTACTTGAGAATTTCACTCACCTGTTCAACTGTTTCTGGTAAAACGACTAGAAGTGGTTTTTGTTTATACGCTGCAAGAGCATCAGTCTCGTAAGGTCTTACCTCATCTTCATGTGAAAGAATGTTTTCACTTTTTAAAATTTTACTCAAGTCTAGAGCTATTTTATCTTTATTAGATAAAATTGATTTATCAACTTTAGGCATTTGAAGACTTGTCATTTTATAATTCTATAATTTTTAAGGCGCCAGGTCAAAAAACAACACTACTTATCCAAGCATTTTTTTGATCTTTTCGAGGGCTTTTTCAATATTTTCCATCGAAGCCGCAAAACTAAATCTTACATAGTCAATTGAAGTTTTACCAAAAGCAGTTCCTGGAACGATTGCTA
>Ga0209711_10002951_pt1 | contig 14661 bp, 18 predicted proteins | sample ArcticOcean_MG_C_7_FD_187441 | JGI IMG/M metagenome (GOLD analysis project Ga0209711, IMG submission 187441) | Marine microbial communities from western Arctic Ocean - ArcticOcean_MG_CB11_88 (SPAdes) (version 2) | ecosystem: Environmental > Aquatic > Marine > Oceanic | place: Arctic Ocean... | reverse complement strand
CCATCAAAGCATAATCAGGTAAATAAGCAATTAACTTTTCATGAAGACTTAAACCATATTTTTTTGTCTTTAGGCTTGTAATCTCAATTTTCATCTTTGCCATATCAACACCCGTAGGGCATTCACGCTTACAAGCTTTGCATGAAACACATAAACTCATTGTATCAGTCATTTCATCACTAGTTAAAGCTTGATTACCAAGTTGACCGGAGAGAGCTAATCTTAGTGTGTTTGCTCTCCCTCTTGTTGAATCTCTTTCGTCACGAGTAACTCTATAAGATGGGCACATTACACCACCATCTAATTTCCTACATGAGCCATTATTATTACACATTTCAATAGCACCCTGAAGGCCACCTGATTTTCCAGGCCAATCTGACCAATCCAATACTGTAGAAATATCTTCTGCTTTATACCCAGGTGCATATCTAAACAAAGATCTGTCATCCATTTTAGGAGATCTAATTATTTTCCCGGGATTAAAAACATTGTTTGGATCAAAACTTGTCTTAATTTCTTCAAAAATAGACATCAACTTTTTGCCAAACATCACCTCATTAAACTCAGATCTGACAATTCCATCTCCATGCTCTCCAGAAAATGAGCCTTTATATTTTTTAACTAATTCACTCGCCTCATTAGCAATGTTTCTCATTTTAGAAACATCTTCTTGAAGCTTCATATTTAGAACAGGTCGGACATGCAGGCATCCTACAGATGCATGAGCGTACCATGTGCCTTTTACTTTATACTTATCAAAAATTTTATTAAGGCCGTCAGTATATTCAGCAAGATCTGTTAGTTCTACCGCACAATCTTCTACAAATGAAACTGGTTTAGCTTCATTTTTCATAGACATCATAATATTAAGTCCGGATTTTCTCATTTCAGTAACACTTGATTGAGTTTTGTTATCTAATATATCAACTACGCCACCAATTTTTTTTGGAGTATTTTTCCAAGAATATCCTATATCTTTCATAAGAATGTTTAATTGTTTAAGTCTACTTATATTCTCATCCATATTATCTTCAGCAAATTCAATAACTAAAAGCGATTTTGGCTTGCCTTTAACTACTTCATTAATAATTGGTTTAAATATTTCAATATTTCTAGCTAGTTCAATCATTGTATCATCAATTAACTCTATTCCTACAGGATCTAGCTTAATAATATGTTGAGCTGCATTCATAGCTTCATAAAAACTTGGAAAATGACAAATGCCCATTACTTTCTTAGAAGGTAAGTGAGATAACTTTAAAGTTATTTCAGTTGAGTAAGCCAAGGTTCCTTCCGAACCAACTAATAAATGTGATAAATTAATTCCATCACCTTTTTTGCCGTTGGGTCTTGAGGCCATCGCATCTTGAATTAATGCTTCTATATTATAGCCACCAACTCTTCGAAGAACTTTAGGAAATTTATCTAAAATTTCTTTTTTATTTTTATTGGCTAATTTTATTAAATTAGTAATAATATTTTCTGCAAATTTATTCTGTGAATTTTTGACTGGGTTCTTAACATCAATTTGTCCAAAATTATACAAAGATCCATCAGATAAAACTGCTTCAATATTTAATACATTATCGCGCATCATTCCATATCTTATAGATCTGCCTCCACAACTATTATTGCCAGTCATACCTCCTATTGTAGCTCTGCTTGAAGTGGAAACATCAACAGGAAAAAATAAACCATAAGGTTTTAAGAATCGGTTTAATTCATCTAAAACTATACCTGGCTGAACAATGCAAATCATTTTTTCTTTGTCAAAATGAATAATTTTATTTAGATGCTTTGAATTATCCATAACAATTGCATGGTTAACAGTTTGACCGCATTGTGATGTGCCTCCTCCTCTGGGCAGAAGGGCAATTTTGTTTTCACTTGAAAATTTTATAGCATCAATAATCTCAGATTTTGATTTTGGAATTAAAACTCCATAAGGCATCATTTGATAAATTGAAGCATCAGTTGAATATAAACCTCTAGTAAACTTGTCATCAAAGAAACCTGATTTAAATTTTTCTTTAAAAGAACTTAAATCAATTTCATTATTGATATTTAGCATTATAAAAAACCTTTTGACTTAGTTAGTGATATATTGTGAAAGTAACAGTGTTTTACACTCTGTCAAAAAAAACATTAGAATAATATTAATAATTTAGAAATTTAGGATGAAGACATAAATATGATTAATTCCAAATACCAGCCTGGAAAACATTTTTTACAATTGCCAGGGCCATCAAACGTTCCAGATAGAATTTTAAGAGCAATGGATTATCCTACTATCGATCATAGAGGGCCTGACTTTCAAGTTTTAACAAAAGATTGCATTGAGGGTATGAAAAGTATTTTTAAAACTAAAGATAATGTTGTGATTTATACTGCATCAGGAACAGGTGCATGGGAAGCTGCTTTGGTTAATACCCTTGATGAAGGTGATTTAGTTTTAATGGTAGAAACAGGACATTTTGCGTCTTTATGGCAAACAATGGCTTTAAAGTTAGGAATTAAAACAGAGTTTTTAAAGACTGATTGGAGAAGGGGAGTAGAGCCTCAGAAATTATTTGATCGATTAATTGAGGATAAAGAAGGTAAAATTAAAGCTGTTTGTGTAGTTCATAATGAAACTTCTACTGGATGCACTTCTAGAATTAAAGAAGTAAGAGAAGCTATGTATAATGCAAAACATGATGCATTATTAATGGTAGACACAATTTCTGGATTAGCTTCAATGGACTTTCAGCATGACGAGTGGGGAGTTGACGTTACTGTTTCTGGCTCACAAAAAGGGTTAATGCTTCCCCCAGGATTATCTTTTAATGCTATTTCAAAGAAAGCTTTAGAAAAGTCAAAGCACTCTTCATATAGAAGGTCATATTGGGACTGGGAAGATCAAATAAACTCTAATAAATCAGGATCTTTTCCTTATACACCTGCAACGAATTTATTATATGGCCTAAAAGAAGCCATTACAATGTTGCATGAAGAAGGTCTTGAAAATGTTTTTAAACGTCATGATAGGCATGCAAAAGCAACAAGAATTGCTGTGCAAGCATGGGGACTAGAGGTTTTATGTGTTGAAGAGAGAGATTACTCAAGTGTTTTAACGGCAGTTAAACTTCCAGCTGGATATGATGCAGATGAACTAAGAAAAATTATTTTAGAAAAACTTAATATGTCTCTTGGAAATGGTTTGTCAAAATTAGCTGGGCAAGTTTTTCGTATAGGTCACCTTGGTGATTTTAATGATTTAATGCTTATGGGAACATTAAGTGGTGTAGAAATGGGATTGTCTTTAGCAGGAATACCGCACCAAAAGGGAGGGGCTTCTAGAGCATCAGAATATTTAGCTAATAATATTTAAAATAAATAAATATATTATTTAAATTTTTAACATACTAATACTATGTGTATAGTGGTTTTATTATTGTTATTATGAGTTTCCCCTGATTATATTAAGGGTCAAGAAAAATGATCAAAATTAAGTTTGTACAAGAACTTTTGAATTCAATATTTGAAAAGCCTATTAAAAGTAAGTCGTTTAATTTTTTCGCAGAGAAAAAAAAGTCAATTTCAACAAAAGATTTTATTGATAATGTTTCATCCGCAAAAGGAGAAGTTTCTGCTTTAGGTTATGCAGAGTTATTAATGCAGCATTGTGAACATTTAAGTGAAAATGATCTTTTAGATTTCTTTAAATTGATCCGTGATAACTATGAAATATCTGCTAAAGATTTATCTGTAGCTATTGAAAGTTATAAAACAGAACAAAGTTCAAATAATTTAATAAATTTACTGAAATTATCTGAACCAAAACGTCGCGAGATCTTTCGAAGATGTAATGGAATTTCTCGAGGCACAATAAGGTTAGTTAATATAAGAAAAAGACTTTTGAAATTACTTAAAAACAATTCTGAATTAAAGGCAGTAGACCATGATATGGTTTATTTATTTAAAAATTGGTTTAATAGAGGGTTTTTGATTTTAAGGCCAATTAATTGGGAAACTCCAGCTCATATTTTAGAGAAAATTATTGCATATGAGGCTGTTCATCAAATTAATTCATGGGATGAATTGAGAGCTCGTTTAGCTCCAAAAGATAGAAGATGTTTTGCTTTTTTCCACCCAGCTATGCAAGATGAACCTATTATATTTGTTGAAGTGGCTCTTATGAAAGGTATTCCTTCAAAGATTGAAGATGTTCTTAGAGAAAAAAGAGATATATTAGATCCGGAAGAAACAAGTGTTGCAGTTTTTTATTCAATATCTAATTGTCAAAAAGGTTTGGCTGGAATTTCTTTTGGTAATTTTTTAATAAAGCAAGTTGCAAATGATTTAAATTTAGAATTTAAAAATTTAAAAAAATTTATAACGCTCTCTCCAGTTCCTGGTCTTAGAAAATGGATAAAAAATAAATTTCCTAAGTTTGATATGAAGTTAGAAAAATGTGTTACTCCAGAGCATTTTTTAAAAAATCATGATTTAATTATGCATCATGTTGGTAATTATTTTATGAAATCAGATCGTCCTGATGGATTGCCTAATGATCCTGTAGCAAGATTCCATCTGGGTAATGGAGCTTCTTTAGAGCAAGTTAATTTTCTAGGAGATTCTTCAATAAATGGTAAAGTTCTCTCTGCAGGAATTATGGTTAATTATCTTTATGATCTTGATAAAGTTGAAAAAAATCATGAGTTGTTAGTTTCAGAAAAAAAAATCAATGTTTCAAAGCTAGCAAAAAAAGATTTATTGAAATATATTAATAACTCTAGCTAAATAAAATCATCTTTTTAAGAGAGGCGTTATGTTTATTGTGAAATTTATAGTATCTATTTTTCTTTTTTGTTTTTTTACATCGAATAGTTTTGCTAAACAAACGTCATTCAGTTGTAAGCCCAACAGTGCTGCCGCAGTTAGGTCAAATGGAATTCATGTATTTAAAATTACTGGTAAAGAAAAACCAATTGAAGTTACCATAATAGATGGTCAAAATAAAAAATCAGCATTATTTGTGGTAAATAATTCAAAGTATAAAATGTTTGGACTAGGCGGAGGCAAAGATTACGCTTTCAATGAAGAAGAGCCTTGGACACATATTCAGGACATTTTTTTTATTAATGATAAAACTTTGTCTTTTGTTCTAGCTGTTAATGCCTCAATAACTAGATATTTATGTGATGAAATAAAATAAAATATGTTTTGTTCATTTTCTAGGAACATTAAACAAATAAAGTTAATACTTGTTTTAGTTATATTAATTATTGTTTGGACATTAGTTTGGCCTTTATTTCGTTTTGTTGTTCAAGAAATCCCACCATTAGTTTTTAGAATGTCCGCGGGCATTCCTGCTGCCATCATACTTTTATTGATAGCAAAAATCAGAAGTAAAAAATTAATTATCCCTAAAAAGAATTGGACATCATTAATTTTGATAAGTTTATTTAATGTAACATTATGGCAAGTCTTAATGCTGTATGGTGTAAGTTTGTTGGGAGGTGGAAGGGCTGCTGTTTTAGGTTACACAATGCCTGTATGGGCTGTGATGGTTGCGGCTATGATGGGGTATGAAAAAATAACTATTTCAAGTTTTATAGCTCTTTGCTTAGGTGTATTTGGTGTTATTTCACTTGCTGCTGGAATAGATTTTTTTTCAAATTGGGTTGGAATTTTTGTTATGCTAATGGCAGGATTTAGTTGGGGCGTAGGCACAATAATTTTAAAATATGGAGGTTTGAAATTTGATGCATTTGTTATTGCAGGTTGGCAGCAATTAATAGGTATTTTGCCTATTATTCCTTTTGCTATTTTATGGGATTTAAATAATATAGGAGATCCAGATTACAGACATTTTTTAGTTTTGATATTCGCTATTTTCTTTGCTAGTGCTTATACATATTGGGCTTACTTTGTAGTTTTAAAAAATTTTACTGTTACTGTAACTTCTATATCTGTTATGATGGTACCAGTGCTAGCTATATTAATTGATACACTTTATTTAGGTTTATCAATTTCTTATTACGATTTATGCGCACTTTTAATGATTGTAATGGGTATTTTTGTAGCAGCAAAAAAACCATTTAATAAAGAAAATTAATAAAAATGGGATTTAACATGTATACGCATTCTAAACTTATGAAATTTTGTACTTCGGTACTTTTATCTTTAAAAATGGATGAAGAAAAGGCTGTTGACACCGCTGAAATTTTAATTGAAGCGGATATGATGGGACACTCTACGCATGGTATAAGATTATTGCCCTTATATATAAAAGATATTGAGTTAGGTTCTATGAATGTAAGTGGAACAGAAGAGATTTTAAATGATACAGGGGCCTGCCTTACTTGGGATGGAAAGCTTTTGCCTGGTATTTGGTTAACTAAAAAGGCATTGAAAACAGCTTCAGAAAGAGCAAAAATTTATGGCACTTCAACTGTTTTAATAAGAAACAGCCATCATAATGGTGCATTAGCTGCTTATATGCTTCCTATTGTTGAAAGTGGTTTGGTTCCAATAATTAAAAGTTCAGTCCCTTCTGCTGCTACGGTAGCTCCATTCGGCGGAACTAAGCCTTTGTTGACCCCTGACCCAATGGCAATAGCTTATCCTACTAATGATCAACCAGTTATAATTGATATAAGCGCATCAATTACAACTAATAATATGATAGCAGATAAAATTTCTAAAAATGAAGTTTTTGATTTTGATTGTTTATTAACTGCTGATGGTTCACCAACAAATGATCCTCTTGAAGTTAGGGATAGAAATGGAACAGTTATGCCTATTGGTGGCATGGAATATGGACATAAAGGTTTTGGTCTAGCTCTAGGTATTGAGGCTTTATCTCAGGGTTTGTCTGGTTCTGGAAGAAGTATGAAACCTAAAACAATGAACTTATCAACATTTGTTCAAGTTATTGATCCTGAAGCATTTGCTGGATTAGATGTTTTCAAAAAAGAAATGAGTTTTCTTTCTCAGCAATGTTTAGATAATCCTCCTAGAAAAAATATAGATAAAGTCAGATTGCCAGGACAAAGTGCGCTGACTAAAAGAAAAGCTTCTTTAAAAAATGGAATAACCCTTGCGAAAGAAACAATTGAAATGTTAGAAAAACTATCAAAAAAATTTAGAGTAGACCTTCCTAATTAGTATGTTTTTTTACCGACCTTTCCATTGACTGATTTCACTGAGAAGTTCGAGTAATGTTGTTAATTTTTCTTCGCCATAACTTTTTTCAAGGGAATTATAAATGATGCCAATTTCAGGAACAATTTTTTGAAGAGTTTCTTTGCCAAGACTTGTTAAAGATAAGTTAATCCTTCTTCCATCTTTAGCATCAATAAATCTAGATATATATTTATCCTTCTCCAGCTTGCCAATTATTCTCGACAGACTAGGAGCAAGAATGCATGCTTCAAAAGCAACTTGACCTGCGTCTGCAGGTCCTTTTTCACCTAAAACTCTTAATACTCTCCATTGTTGTTCTGTAAATCCATGTTTAGCTAAAACAGGCCTAAATGATAACATTATAGCCTCTCTTGCCCTTAACATTGCAATTGGCAACGATTTACTTGTTTCTGTATGTTGTAATTTGTTTTCTTGTTCAGTCATAATTTATAATTTCCTCTTTATCTATAATAACTTTAAACTGAAGATAAGGTTATTGACACTCTTAAAAGCTTAACATATTAACTATATAAGATTGCAGCAGTAAATTAGTTTAAATTAATAAAAAAATGTAATATTGTTATGTTCAACAATGGGGATTTAAAATAATGAAAAATATAGCAAAAGAAAAAATGTTAAATGGAGAATTATCTCTAGGCGTTGGTATAAGGCAAAGCAGAACTGTTGATATAGGTAAGATAATGGCCGCATCTGATTATGATTGGCTTTTCATTGACATGGAACATAATAGTATGGACATTGATATGGCATCTCAAATTTCTGTTGCTGCCCAAGATGCAGGAATAACTCCTTTAGTAAGAGTGCCAGATTTTGCCCATCATCATGCAACGCGAGTTCTTGATTCGGGGGCTATGGGAATTGTTTTCCCTCATGTTGATGATGCTGAAACTGCAAAAAAGCTTGTTTCTTATTGTTTGTATCCTCCAAAAGGTCATCGTTCAATGACTGGATCTTTACCTCAATTGAATTTTCAGCAATTACCTATTCCTGAAGTGGCTCAAATAGTTAATGAAAGCATGTTAGTTGTTATTATGTTAGAAAGTCCAACAGCTATTGATAATGTTGATGAGATCGCCGCCATTGAGGGTGTTGATGTTATTTTAATTGGTACTAACGATTTGTGTATGGAAATGGGTATTCCTGGAGACTATTCTAATCCTATGATTAAAGAAGCTTATAAGAAAGTAATCTCCGCTTGTGATAAGTATAATAAAATACCAGGAATGGGTGGTGTTTATAATGAAGAACTAATGTCAGAATATATAAAAATGGGTATGAGATTTATATTGTCTGGATCAGATCTTTCTTTTATGATGGCTTCAGCAAAACAAAGGTCTAATAATCTTAGATCCTTTCTTACAAAATAATTCTTTTCGACAAATAAATATAAAAATATAAATTTAAGGAGTTTTGAGTATGAGTGAACCAGTTTTATTTTCTCCATTTCAAATTAAGTCAAAGACATTAAGAAACAGAGTAGTTTTATCTCCAATGTGTCAATATAAGGCTGAGAATGGAATAGTAGGTGATTGGCATTTTCAACATTACTCAAGGTTTGCTTTCTCTGGACTTGGAGCTGCTTTTATAGAAGCAACAGGAGTTTCACAAGATGGAAGAATTGGTCACGGATGCACAGGCATATGGAATGATGAACAAATCTCAGGTATGTCGAAAATAGTTAACGTTTTCAAGCAGTATAATTGTGTAAGTGGAATTCAGTTGGCTCATGCAGGAAGAAAGGCAAGTTTCTTAAGGCCATGGGATGGAGCTTCTCCAATTATTAAAGATGATAGTAAAGAGCCAGCATGGCAAACTATTGGTCCTAGTGCCGTTCCAGTAAATAATGTTTCACCAATCCCTAAAGCAATGACAATTGAAGATATTGATCGTGTCAAAGGTGAATTTAAAAAAGCTGCACAAAGAGCTGAAAAATGCGGCTTTGATATGATTGAAGTCCATGGTGCTCACGGTTATTTATTACATTCATTCTTTTCTCCTATTTCTAATAAACGAACTGATAAATATGGTGGAAGTTTTGAAAATAGAATTAAGTTTGCACTTGAAATTATTGCAGACATTAAATCTGTTTGGCCTGAAAACAAGCCAATTTTTTATAGATTATCGTCTGTAGACGGTGCTGATGGAGGCGCTACGTTAGATGAAAACGTTAAATTGGCAATTGCTTTAAAAGAAGCAGGAGTTGATGTTATTGATTGTTCTTCTGGAGGAATAGGAGGTTCCCCAGTGTTGATGAAATCTAAAATTATACCAGGTTTTCAAGTGCCCTATTCTGAAAAAATTAAAAAAGAAGCGAATATAAGTTCAATGGCTGTTGGAGCGATTATCAATGCAACTCAGGCAAATGATATTATTCTTAATAATAGGGCTGATTTAGTTGCCTTAGGTAGAGAGCTTCTTGCTGATACACAGTGGGTATATAAAGCAGCTACACATTTCAATCTAGAAAATGCAACTTCATTTCTCCCTGATAGTTATTCTTTTTATTTATCAAGGAGAGATGAGTTTTTAGATAGAGCCGCTAAACCAGCTTAAAGTTATTAGTTTTAAGGTTTTTTGAACTCATAAAATTCAACAGGGCTTAAAAGTTTATTTTCTTGAGACTCTAAAGCTCCTAATTTAGCGCTTTCTTGGGTATAGCTTATCCAGTCAGGGTCATTCCACATGGCAGCTCTTTTTCTCTCTCTGTCGTCAGCATTTTGATATACCCAAATATGAGTGTATTCATTTGGATTTCCAGTTTCAGTTGTCGCAAACATTAATGGTTGTCCTAGATTCCTTAATTGTGCTGGTTTCCCTTTTTCTTTATATAAATTAAGGTGGCCCTTTATCATCCCTGGTTTACATCTATAAGTACGTACATCTAAAAGCATATTTTATTCCCCATATTTTTAGTTTAATAATATTAAATAATAACTTTATTGTATAATATTATTAAATAAATATACAGTTTATAACTTTGGTGGGTTAAGTGAAAAAATTAGGAGAAAGAATTCATACTATTGAGAGGCTTGTTATAGATGCTTCTAGAGTAACAAGATATCTTGGTTATCCTCGAAAAGTTCCAATATGGAAAATAAATTTTATTTTACCTGAATATTGTTATATTTTCAGAAATTCAGATAACACTGACATCTCCTTAGAAATAGAAAATATGAAAGGGTTTGCAGTGGTTCCTGCATTGTCTGAGGTGGAGAGTTTGAAAAGATTAACGGATTTAATGCCTAATTTTGAATTACAAGAGGAAATAGAAAGATTATGAAGAGTATTTTTGTTGATGCGGATGCTTGTCCTGTAAAAGATGAGATAATAAGAGTTGCGATTCGTAATAATACAAATGTTAATATGGTTTGCAATGGAGGTATCCGTCCATATAAAAATGATTTGATAAAGTTGGTAATCGTAAATGAAGGTCCTGATGAAGCTGATAAATGGATATATGAAAATGTAAAAAAAAGTGATGTTGTTATAACAGTGGATATACCTCTCGCCTCAAAATGTATTGAAAAGCAAGCTTTTGTTTTAAGGCATGATGGAGGTTTTTTAACAAAAAATAATATAGGAAATATTCTTGCCACAAGAGATTTAATGTCTGATTTACGTTCGGCTGACCCTTTTTTGAAAGGCAAAAATAAGCCATTTTCAAAGAATGATAGGAGTAATTTTTTGAATTCTTTAGAATCTATTCTATAATAAAATAAAAATATGCATAAATAAAAATTAGTTCAAATTGTAATCATTTTATGGATAATAATTTTTCATTTGCTAATAGATAGAATTTAGCATATATGATATATTAATTATCTAAGCCTTAAAAGGCAGTCAGCTTGTCTGACTAATACGATCGACTTCCTTGCTCATTATATGTTCAATCTAGTCTAACGTGTTTTGATTGAACAACCATGCTCATAATTAGAGCAAATAACAAGGAGTAAAGAATGCCTAACGGTACAGTAAAATGGTTTAATCCAAATAAAGGTTTTGGCTTTATAGAGCCAGAAGGTGGATCTCAAGATGTTTTCGTTCATATTTCTGCAGTAGAAGCAGCTGGAATGAATACTTTGAACGATGGCGCAAAAGTAAGTTTTGAGTTAGAAACTGGTAAAAATGGAAAAGTAGCTGCAGTAAATTTACAGCCTCTATAAACTATTTGAAAAATAAATTAATGAAAGGGCCTTAGGCCCTTTTTTTATGTTTAATATTTAGAAAATTATTTTTTTTTGATTAAATAAATTGATCTGTTAATATATTACTTTGATAAGTGAGGGTAATATGAAAACTTTAAAGATAACTAAATCAGATATGGGAAAAAGACTTTCTAGATTTTTAGATTTAATCCCATTGCCAATTCAATTAGATAAAACTATTCCTCAAGCTGGAAAGGATATTGTTTATGCAAGAAAATTGCTTTCAATTATTGGATTAGACAGCTCAGAAGGGAAGACACCAATAAATTCTGGTGCTCCAATTATTGGAGCAGGTGGTATCACTATTACTATAGCTAATTGTCCGCCAGGACAAGGACCTGGCCTTCACAATCATTTAGCTACATTTGAAACATTCACCGTTTTAGAAGGTGAGTTTTTAATCAGCTGGAATGATGATGGTTCTGAGGAATTAAAACTCAAACAATATGATACTATTTCAATCCCACCAGGTGTTTGCAGATCATTCACTAATATTGGTAAAACAGAAGGATTATTGCAAGTAATTATTTCTGGAGGAGTGCACGATATGAATGATATATCGTTTACGCCAGAGGCTAAATTAGAAATGGATAATATTGAGGCTGATCTTTCACAGAAATTTGAAAAAATTGGTTTTAAATTTAATGCAGGTTTATGAAAACTATTAACTCAATGAGCTTGATAATGGTATTGTTATCAATGATATTATTGTTGTAACGAGTAATGCCCTTGTGATTGCATCAGGTTTCACTCCATATTGTGTTGAAAATATTAAAGCCATTAATCCAACTGAAATAGAGGCAACCATTATGCTTGTTTCAGAAATACTGAAATCTATGTCTAAAATTTTCCATATAATAAATATAGATAAAATAGGATGAAGAATAATTTTAAATAAAATTATTAAATTAGAAAGTTGTATTTGTGTCTTTTCTATTTTTTGAGCAAGTATTATGCCTGCAGCAAATAAAGCGCATGGTGAATCTGAAGCTGAAATAAAGTTAATTGATCAGTCAATTAATGTCGGCATTTCAATCTCTAAATAAGATATTAAAATACCAATTGTTAGTGCAATTAAAGGGATATTATATAATTGGTATAAAAATATTTTTTTAGCACTTAAATTTTTAGTAGTGATTAAATCTAAAATTATTAGATTTATAACAAGAAATATACAATCAAAACTAATTATTTCTAAAATTGGTATAATTAAATCGTTATTATATTCATTTAATGCAATTTGATAAACAAACAATAAATGGTTAGCAAATGAAGCAGCCATTCCAAAAATAATAGCTTCTCTCAATAGTAATTTGAATATATATTTTGATACTAATAGAGCTATTATATAAATTATAATTTCTGAAGTTATTTAACCAAATAGCAATTTCCAATTAATATCTATAATATTTACTGATATTATGATTTTTAAAGTTAACGCAGGTACTGCTATAACCCCAACATACTAAAGAATTGCCAATGATTAATTATAGCTAAAAATATTTCTTTTTGCGGTAATAAAGCCTAGTAAAATTAAAATAGCAACAGGGAAAACTGAGTTAATTGAAGGGTAATCATATTAATCTTTCATAAAGATATAAATCATTACCTATCTCTCTTTTTTATTACTATAGGATTACTTTAAAGGTAAAAATTAAAATCGATCTTATTTCTTTTTTATTCGAATAATAATTATTCCTGCTATTATTATTAATAAGCCTCCTGCAATTGTATTATTATTAGGAATTTCATTATATAAAAAAAATCCCCAAAAAGCTGCAAGAAGAACTGTTAAATACACAAAAGGAGCTGCAAAAGAAGCATTAATTACTTTTAAAGCATTTATAAATAAAAAATGACCGATAGTTGCTAATAAGCCAAGGCATAACATAAGAAAAAGATGGAATAAAGTTGGTGTGTCTGAGTAAATAAATAAAAATGGTAATGATAAAACACTGCCACTTATTGCTGTATATAGCAGTGTAGTTTGATTTGAATCTGTTAAATTGAGAAATTTTGTTGAAATTGTAAAAAATGAAAAACATAAAGCTGCTAATAATGGGAAAATAACGTAATAATTAAAAGTAGCGCTTTGAGGGTTAGCAATTACTAACGCACCGATTAATCCAATGATAACAATTATCATTTGAGTGAATGAAATTTTTTCTTTCAAAATAACGCTTGCTAGAAGAGTAGTTATTACGGGTCCAATCATATAGATTGCAATGTTTTCAGCAAAAGGTAAATAAGCTAATCCAGTAAACATAAAGCAGGTTGTTATTAAAAGTAAAGTTCCTCTTAAAGATTGTAAGAGAGGAAAATCACTTTTTAAATGTTTAAAAGATTTTTTATTAAAAATAATAATTAAAATCAATAGTTGAGAGCTGTATCTGGCAAAAACAATTAGGAAAGGGTTGAAGCTTTCTCCTAATTCTTTTGCTGTCAATTCCATTACAGAAAAGAAAAAATAAGTTCCAATTAATAAAATTGTTCCTGTTAATGACTTAGAAAAATTGTTTTTAAAAGAAATATTTAACATGTTATTCATAGCTAGTTATATTAACCATGAATTATTAAAGCAATAGAAAAAGATGGATTGTAAATTTAATTTTTAATATTTTTACTTATTAAAATCCAAGATTTACGTTTGTCTATTTTATCTTTTTCTATTTTAATATATTTATGTTCACGAAGTTTTTTTAAACTTCGAAACAAAGTTGCCCTTGGATGATGGCAATTTTCTAATATATTATTTAATAAGATCTTTTTCGTTTCAGTTGAATAAAACATTATATTTTCAAGTATATCTCTTTCTGTAAGCGAAAGGATATTCATTCCTGCATTTGTCTCTTTTTCTCTTAAAAGTATCCAAAGAGCTGTAATTGTTTGTTCATCATTAATCATAAAATGTTCCCCAAGAAACATATATTAAGCAATATTTAATTTAGAATAATTTGATTATTCAGCGAGTTGTTCAATTTGCAGGGGAATTTTTAATAAAGGATTACTATAAAATAATACATTAAAATATATAGAGCTTCTATTCTGGATTTTTGCCCATCTAAATGTTTTTTTTTTAATTTTTAATCTCAAAAAAATCATATTTTTTGTCTATTATTTAATTATAATAATAATTTAGCCATATTTATTTAATTAATTCAATAAAATTTTTTTAATATAGAAAAATATACTTTTTTTATATTTTAAAAAAATCTTTAAAATAAGTGATATAATGTAAAAAAAGGACGAAGGATGGGGGTCCTTC
>Ga0209711_10002945_pt1 | contig 14674 bp, 6 predicted proteins | sample ArcticOcean_MG_C_7_FD_187441 | JGI IMG/M metagenome (GOLD analysis project Ga0209711, IMG submission 187441) | Marine microbial communities from western Arctic Ocean - ArcticOcean_MG_CB11_88 (SPAdes) (version 2) | ecosystem: Environmental > Aquatic > Marine > Oceanic | place: Arctic Ocean... | reverse complement strand
GAAGAATGCTTACTTCAATCCATTGGTTTTCAAGTTTAATGACTTTAAAAGGCTTTTCTTTTTTTTGAAAGTCATAACCTTGAAACTTATAATAAGGATAGATTTTAGAGTTAAATGTAAATGAGGGCAGTGGATTGGGATCTCCAAAACTGTAGGTAGGAAGTGATTGAATGGTTTCTGTTATTTTGTTTTCTTGACTCACAACAAATGTTTGAAACATGTATGTGCATAGGAACAAGAAATTTTTTAGATTATTTGACATTGCTAAAGTTTTATTTTTTATAATATAAATGTATGTAAATAATGCCTAGAAATGAATTCAATCAAAACACACACGGCAATTAATTTATTATTCCTTCACATTTTTTAACATTCTTTTAAGAAGTTTAAATAATATTATTAATTTAGCCACTTAACTAAAATTTATTATGAAACAAAAAATCAAACAAACATTAATGGCTACCTTCTTTTTATTAAGTGGTGTCATTTTTGCTCAAGTGAAAACGGTGAACGGAACCGTCACTGATTCTGACGGAGTTCCTCTTCCAGGGGCCTCTATCGTGTTAACTGAAACTAATGAAGGTGCTACTACTGATTTTGATGGAAATTTTTCTATTTCTGCTCAAGAAGGAGCTACCGTTGAATTCAGTTATGTTGGTTATGAAAGCCAGCAAGTTGTTGTTGGAGAAGGTTCGACTATTAATGTCACTCTTGTTCAGGGAAATGCTCTTGACGAGATCGTTGTTACGGCATTGGGGATTAAAAGGGCAGAAAAAACCCTTACTTACGCAAGTCAAACAGTTAAATCTGAAGATTTAGTTCAAGCTAGAGATATCAGTTTTGCTAACAGTTTAACTGGTCGAGCTGCTGGTATTGAAGTCACAAAAAGTTCCTCTGGTGCTGGTGGATCAACTCGAATCGTCCTCAGGGGTAATAAATCTTTGAGTGGTGACAGCCAACCCCTTATTGTGATTGATGGTGTCCCGATTGTTAATAATCGAAGTAGCCAGCCTGGCACATGGGGTGGATCTGACGGAGGTGATGGCCTTTCTCAAATCAACCCAGATGATATAGAAAGTATTAATATCTTGAAAGGTGCAAATGCTTCTGTACTATATGGAAGTCAAGGAGCTAACGGTGTGATACTTATTACAACTAAATCTGGTGAAGAAGGTGAAACTAAAGTAACCATCAATTCAGGTGTTACTTTTGAAAGTGTTATTGAACTCCCAGAATTACAATACAACTATGGTGGTAGTGGAGGTCAAAACAGCTGGGATGCAAGTCCAGGAAACTATGGCTCAAGTTTTGTAGAAGATTTTTTCCAAACTGGAGCAAACTACGTGAATTCTGTTTCCGTTAGTGGTGGAGGAAAAAAGACAAAAGCATATTTTTCCTATTATAATACCACTTCGACTGGAATCATGGAAAATTTTAAATATCAAAAAAATAATGTTTCATTTAAACAATCAACTAAGTTTTTTGATGACAAAATGACGATTTCCTCAAATATTCTTTTAACAGATGAAACTACTGATAATAGGGCACCTGCTGGATATTACTTGAATCCATTGACTGCGCTCTACATGCATCCTAGAGAAAGAAATTTCAGTGATTTTGAAAACTATCAAACCTTGGGATCGGATGGTGTAATGCAACAAAATTTCCCTTTCAATTATCACTTTTTATCTAATCCATATTGGATAATGAACAACCAGCCTAGTGAAGATAAAATCAAAAGAGCTATTTCAAGCATGAACATTTCATATGAAATAAATGATAAAATGACCTTCCAAGCTAGGGCTAGTTATGATTTTTCGAGTAAGTCAAACGAACAAAGACATGCTGCTAATTCCAACCCAACTAACGTTTCTCCTAACGGAAAGTGGGAGTACCAAAAGTTTACGGATGAATTATTTTACACAGATGCTATCTTAACTTACAATGAGAATATCACAGAAGATATATCTGTTAATGCTATTATCGGTGCCTCTCTTCAAAAAACCACCTTTGGTGATGGAGTCTCAGTTAATACAGGGGATCCCGGACTATTCTATGCCAATGAATTCAATTTCCAAAATGTTCATACTACCAATCAGATTAAATCTACTTTGAGTAGTAGAGTTGAGAAACAAGCTTTATTTGGTAATTTTGTTATTGGATATAAGGATGCAATATTTTTAGACGTTGCAGGTAGAAATGATTACGCTTCGACTTTAGCTATGACTGGTAATGAATCTTATTTTTATCCTTCTTATGGTTTGTCGGCAATAATTTCTGAATTAGTTACCTTACCTGAAGTTATAAGTTTCGCAAAATTAAGAGTCTCTGCTGCTTCTGTTGGTAATGAAGTTCCTTATAATAAAATCAACCCTCAAAATACTGTAAATGCAGCGGGTGGTGTTGTAAGGAATACTCAAAAACCATTTACAGACCTAAACCCAGAGATGATCGAAACAACAGAATTTGGTTTGGACCTCAGGTTATTTAATAATAGAGTAGGTATTGATATCGCTATTTATGATATTACAAGTACAGACCAATTCTTGAGTCTTACTGCACCATCAGGTTCTGGATATACTAAATATTTTGTAAATGCCGGTAAAATAACTAACAATGGTGTTGAAGTTAGTCTTAGAGGAGATGTTGTAGAAAAACCTAATTTTACGTGGTCAACTATTGTTAATATTGCTCAAAATAAAAACAAAATTGTTGAAATTCACCCTGATTTAAATAACCTATCCACTGGAGCTGGGGAAGGATTTGGTTCAAGATTGGTTGCAGGCGGATCTATTGGAGATTTTTATGTGAGTAGATTTGATAGAGATGCTCAAGGCAGAATCAAAATGAGCGATAAAGGAGAGCCATTAAAATTAAATGACACTGCGGCTCCTGAAAATCTTGCTGGTAATGCTGAGCCTAAGGTTAGTGTTGGTTGGTCCAATAACTTCACTTTCGGTGATAAGCTTTCGGCTGGATTTATTATCAACGGTAAATTTGGAGGAAAGGTTTTTTCAAAAACTGAAATGATGTTGAATGGATCCGGTACCTCTTTAAGGTCCGGTTTAGACAGAGATAATGGTGGTGTTCCAATTAATGGAGTTGATACAAGCGGAAATCCTGTAACTACTGCTGATCCTGCAGTATGGTATTCCAATAATGGTATTGGAGATCGTAACGGGATTAGTGAGCCATATGTATATGATAGAACTAATATAAGACTGACCCAATTATCAATAGCTTATAAAATTGATACTACTTCTTTGGGTCTTCCTGTTGAGGCCGCTACACTTTCATTAATTGGCAACAATTTGTTGTATACTGCTAAAGCACCTTTTGATCCAGAATTATCAATGAATACTGGTCGTAGTATTCAAGGTTTAGATAATTTCAACCTTCCTTCAACTAGGACTTTTGGTATGAACTTAAGATTAATATTTTAAAAAATTAAAAGATGTATAAAAAAATAAATTACTTATTACTAGCTTTTGGATTAGTATTTTTTAATGCCTGTACTGATGATTTTGCAGAGCTAAATACAAATCCTAATCAGATTACTTCTGAATCATTAAAGCAAAACAAAAATCATATTGGGGCATACTACGCATCTATGATATCACCCTTAATTGGTGATCAAATCGAACATAATTTGATGAACGATTCGTTCGTAAGACATCTTGCTACTCCAACGCCATTTATTGGTGGGATTAACAACACTACTTACGTACCTAGTTGGAATAATCCATACATGAGTAACATGTACAGTAAAGTTATGTCTCCAGCAAAACAAGTTATTGAAATTGCTGAAGCAGATGGAGAAGATATGTTTGTCCAATGGGCTAAGCTCCTTCAGGTTACTGCAATGTCAAGAGTAACTGCCATACATGGGCCAATAATTTATTCTAAATATGGTACTTCAGGAGATGTTCCATATGATAGCGAGCCGGACCTTTATAATAACTTTTTCACTGATTTAGATGCAATTGTTTCTACTTTTTCTGCAAATACAGATTATGTTCAATTTAAAAAATTTGATGCCATTTACAATGGTAGCATCCCTCACTGGATTAAATATGCAAATTCTTTAAGATTACAGTTGGCAATGAGACTTGTTAATGTAAATCCTGCTTTAGCAAAAACACAAGCAGAGAAAGCAATAAGTAATGCTGGAGGTTTAATTACAACAAATGATCAAAATTTTGACCTATTCCTTTATGGAGGTATTTACAAAGAATCACGTATTTGTTTTTCTTGGAGTGACACCCGTATGAGTGCTACCATGGAGTCTATCCTGGGAGGATATGAAGATCCAAGAGTATCAGCTTACTTTGAACCAGTTACTGATGCGTCGTTGGTAGCTGATCATCCCAACTTCCCTTATAAGGGAATTAGAAATGGAGCAACAATGTTGGCTAAGGATACTCGAATTGTGATGTCAACTATTAGTGAAGACTTCAAAACAGTAACAAAAAGAAGATTCTTTGATGCTGCTGAAGTCCACTTTATGTTAGCTGAAGGAGTACTTAGAGGCTGGAACATTTCGGGTACTGCTAAAGCTCACTACGAAATGGGTGTTAATGCCTCCTTTGATTATTGGGGTGTTGGTGGAGCTACTGCTTATTTAGCTGATAATACAAAAACTCCACTTGATTATGACGATACTACAGTAACAGGTGCGACTAACGACTTTGTGTCTAGAATAACAGCTACGGTTGCTTGGGATGAGGCTGGAACTAATGAAGAAAAGCTTGAAAAAATCATGACTCAGAAATGGATTGCTGCATATGGAAATACTATAGAAGCATGGGTTGACCACAGAAGAACAGGTTATCCTAAACTTCCTTACAACTTCCAAAACAGTAGTAAGTCTGACACTGGACTTATTCCAACTGATGGGTTTATCAAGAGGATGTTATTTAATCAAAATGAGCGAACTAACAACCCAACAGGATACGCTGGGGGCGTTCAAGCTCTTGGGGCTGGCGGGGATTTAGTTAGTACACGTTTGTATTGGGATATTGAAGGACCTAACTTCTAAAAAATATTTCAAACTACTACAAATTGAACAAAAAGCCTGTATTTATTACAGGCTTTTGTTTTTAAAAAACCTAAGCTTTAAATTGATCAAAATACCATTATGAAAGTCAATTCTTTATTAAAAACTGTATTTAGTTTATCACTTATATTCTTTATTTCCTGTACTCCCTCCAGTGACAAAATGTTTACATTAATGCCTTCTAACTTTACGGGAATAAAATTTAAAAATCCTCTTCAGTATACGGAATCTTTTAATGTTTTGACCTATGGTAATTTCTATTATGGTGGTGGTGTATCCATTGGTGATATAAATAATGATGGACTTTCTGATATTTATTTTACTGGTAATATGGTGGGCAGCAGATTATATATTAATCAAGGTAATTTTAAATTTAAAGAAATAGCAAAACAGGCAGGGGTTTTTGCTGAGGGACTATGGAATACAGGGACAACTATGGCCGATGTTAATGGCGATGGTTTAGTAGATATCTATGTATGTCGTTCTGCAGCGAGTAACCCTGAAAAAAGAAAGAACCTACTTTTTATTAATAATGGAGATCTTACTTTTACTGAAAAGGGGAGTAAGTTTGGTGTTGACGATTCTGGTTTCACCACGCAGGGCGCTTTTTTCGATTATGATAATGATGGAGATTTAGATCTTTATGTACTAAATCATTCAGTTCTAGAATATTCAACACTTGGAAAAATGTCTAGTTATCATAAAAAATTAAAAAATAATGCATATTCTGATAAATTATTAAGAAATGACAACGGTAAGTTCGTAGATGTAACTGATGATTCGGGGTTAATTTCTAATATACTTGGTTTTGGATTGGGTATTGCTCTATCAGATATTAATAATGACGGATTCATTGATATCTATGTTTCGAATGATTTTAACGAACAAGACTATTTATATCTGAATAATGGAGATGGAACCTTTACAGAAGGATTGGAGGACTATATTGGCCATACACCACTATATTCGATGGGTTCTGATATTGCTGATTTTAATAATGATGGTTTTACTGATATTATGGCCTTGGATATGCTACCTGAAGGAAATCACAGGATTAAAATGACATCAGGCCCAGATAATTACGAAAAACTAAATCATCTCAAGCAGAACGGCTTTTATAATCAGACGATGAGAAATATGCTGCAATTAAATCGAGGAGGTAATTATTTTTCTGAGATTGGTCAGTTTTCAGGTGTTTCAAATACGGATTGGAGTTGGGCTTCTTTATTTACAGACTTAGATAATGACGGATATAAAGATCTTTTTATAACCAATGGTTATAAAAAAGACTATACAAACATGGATTTTTTAAACTATATAGTTCAGGAAAAAATTAATGAAAGAAAGAATAATGTAAAAATTAAGCTTACTGAATTAATTGATAAAATGCCTTCTATATTAGAGGAAAACTATACCTATAAAAATAATGGTGATTTGACATTTACCAAAATGAATATTGATTGGGGTATTGACCAAAAAACCTTTTCAAATGCCGCTGCATATGCTGATTTAGATAATGACGGAGATATGGATCTGATAGTAACAAATCTTGATAATCAAGCATTCATCTACCGTAATAATTCAGAAAAATTCACCCAAAACAACCATTTAAAAATTGCTTTAAAGGGAATGGGAAAAAATACTACAGGCATTGGAGCCAAAGTGAAAGTAACCGCGGGAGGCATGACCCAAACTCAGGAAATGTTTAATACAAGAGGTTATCAATCCTCTGTAGATTTTAATCTAAACTTTGGAATCGGTAAGTCCAAGACTATTGACCAGGTGGAAGTGGTGTGGCCCAATCAAAAAAAGGAGATCATAACTGCAGTTCAACCTAACCAAAAATTAACTTTATTTCAGAAGGACGCCACACTTTATGTCAATAGAAATAGGGCGCCCAATACCAAACTTTTTCAAGAAGTAAAAGCAATTGACTTTACGCATAAAGAAAACAACTACAACGATTTTAAAAGGGAGATTATGCTACCACATATGCTTTCTACTTTGGGACCAAAACTCGCTATTGGCGATGTCAACGGTGATGGATTAGAGGATGCTTTTATCGGTGGTGCAAAGGGAGCTGTTGGTGGAATTTTCCTTCAAACACTATCAGGGGGCTTTGTCAAATCTAATAAAATTGATCTGGAACCAGATGCCGCCTCCGAGGACATGGGTGCTTTATTTTTTGATGCCGATGGGGATCGAGATATGGATCTTTACGTTGTCAGTGGAGGAAATGAATTTGACAAAACAGACCCTGCTTTAAAAGACCGACTCTACATCAACCGTGGAAAAGGAAGCTTCGTTAAGTCTAGTTATCAATTACCTGAAATGATCAGCAGTGGTTCTTGCGTAAAGTCAGCTGATTATGACAATGATGGAGATTTAGATTTATTTATTGGCGGACGTTTGATCCCCAATCAATATCCTTACGCACCCAACAGTTATCTTTTGGAAAATGACGGTAAGGGATATTTTACAGATGTGACTTCCCAAAAGGCAGCTCAACTTGAAGCGGTAGGCATGGTCACTGACGCAATTTGGACTGATTTTAATTCCGATGGTTTACAAGATCTGATCTTGGTGGGGGAGTGGATGCCCATTACCCTTTTTGAAAACAAAAACGGGAAACTGATCAACAGTTCAGAAGATAAAGGACTTAATGATTCGGAAGGTTGGTGGAACTCCATTGCAACAGCTGATTTCGATCAAGATGGCGACTTGGATTTTATCGCCGGAAATTTTGGATTAAATTCTCAATTAAAAACTTCTGTAAAACATCCTGTTAGTATCTATGCTAAAGATTTTGATGAAAACGGGTCTGTTGATCCTATTCTATGCTGTTATTATGGAGATAAGAACTATCCAGCATTTTCTAAAGACGACATCCAACAACAATTGAGTATGTTGAAAAACAGATTTGTTCGTTATTCTGAATATGCGGATTTAACAATTGATAAAATCTTTACACCTGAAGAGTTTGAGGGTTCAAAGATCCTTTTGGCTAAAAATTTCGATACAAGTTATATAGAGAACTTAGGAAACAATCAATTTAGAATTACGCCTTTGCCTATTGAAACCCAATTGGCGCCAATCTATGGAATCACTACCGGAGACTTTAATGGAGATGGCAATTTGGATGTTGTTATGGGAGGAAATTTTACGGGAAGTCGCGTCAAATATGGACATTATGATGCCCTTAAAGGCGTGTGTCTTCTTGGAGATGGAAAAGGAAATTTTGAATTTATAGATGTTGACAAATCAGGCCTTAAAGTGAATGGAGAAATTAGAGATATTGACTCATTTGTAAATTATAAGGGAGAAAAAACATTACTGTTTTCAAGAAACAACGATGCACCACAACTTTTTAAATTGAACAAATAGCTTGATTGTGACACAGCAAGAAAAATTATTTTTTACGGAAGAAGGATTTTTAGTTATTGAACCTCTGCTTACAAAGGAGGAAGTCCAATTTTATTCTGAAATTTACAATGATTTCTTAAACAATAAATTTGATGTTGCTGAATTACGCTCTGACCTTTCTGGAGCAAATGATCAATCCACAGAATTAATTACCCAGATAATATTGCCTTCAAAAGTATATCCCAATCTTTTGAACCAGCCGATGCATAAAAAAGCTTCGGAAATCGCCAAATTCTTAATGGGTGATGATATGGTATTAGACTTTGATATGCTAATCAATAAGCCTCCCAATTCAAACAAAGAAACCCCTTGGCATCAAGATGCGGCTTATTGGATTGATTTGCCTGATAAAAGAGCACTAAGTCTTTGGTTTGCAATTGATGAATCGACCTTAAACAATGGTTGTATGTGGTACACTCCAAAGTCTCATCTACAGCCTTTAAAAAAACATTTCCAAGCTGTTGGTGGGGGCCCACTTCAATCTAAAGGAATAGAACAGGAAAGTGTTGCGGCTCCACTTCAACCAGGTTCCTGTGTGATTCATCAAGGGCTCACATTGCACTATAGCCGAGGAAATACTACTAACCAAAACCGCAGGGCTTTTATTCTCAATTTTAGGCCTAAAAAAATGGTTGAACTCGAAAGAGTCCAAGGATTTGATCATTCTGGTAAAAGAAAAGTTAGGACAGAGGATTAGCCAAACCATAACATGGATTCATCATCAGTCTTAAATTATTTTTCTTTATGGGTATAATTTAAAAGGCTAAATACAACTTCCTTAAAAAATTAGAATAGATTCCTTAATTAACTGCTTTTTTAAAAGAGGATGAAATAAAACCATACTGATTTCTTACTTTTGATTTAAATACCCAAAGATGACAAAAAGCAAGCTAAGAAGAGAAGCATTGGTTTATCATGCGAAACCCAAGCCTGGGAAAACAGAGGTTATTCCTACAAAAAACTATAGAACTCAAAGAGACTTGGCATTGGCTTATTCTCCCGGAGTGGCCATTCCTTGCTTAGAAATAGAGGAAAATACAGACAACGTCTATAAATACACCAACAAAGGAAACTTAGTTGCAGTGATCACAAACGGAACTGCGGTTTTAGGATTGGGAGATATTGGTCCAGAAGCCTCAAAACCGGTGATGGAAGGAAAGGCGCTTCTTTTTAAAATATTTGCAGACATTGACGTCTTTGACATTGAGATCAATGAAAAAGATCCAGATAAATTTATTGAAATTGTAAAAGGAATCGCCCCCACATTTGGTGGGATTAACTTGGAGGACATTAAAGCTCCTGAGGCCTTTAAAATTGAAAATACCTTAAAAGAAGAGCTTGATATCCCGATCATGCATGATGATCAGCATGGAACCGCCATCATCTCGTGCGCTGCGCTGATCAACGCATTAGAGCTTTCAAATAAGAAAATAGAAGAGGTTAAAATTGTTATTTCTGGTGCAGGAGCGGCAGCCATTTCTTGTACAAGACTCTACATGGCATTTGGCGCTCAACGCGAAAATATTGTCATGCTAGACAGCAAAGGTGTCATAACAAAAACGCGAGAAAACCTAACCACTCAAAAGGCAGAGTTTGCAACTGACAGAGCAATAGAAACCCTTGCGCAGGCCATGGTTCAGTCAGATGTTTTTATGGGGTTATCACAACCTAACATTGTCAATGAGAAAATGCTTCTGTCAATGGCGAAAGACCCCATTGTTTTTGCAATGGCTAATCCTGATCCTGAAGTAGGTTACGATTTGGCTTGTAAAACAAGGAAAGATATTATTATGGCCACGGGCAGGTCTGATCATCCCAACCAGGTGAATAATGTTTTAGGATTTCCCTTTATTTTTCGTGGTGCTTTGGATGTAAAAGCCACAAAAATAAACGAACCCATGAAAATGGCGGCAGTTAAGGCCTTGGCAGAACTTGCAAAAGAACCCGTTCCCGAACAGGTGAATATTGCCTATGAAGAAACAAAACTCAATTTTGGAAAGGAATACATCATACCCAAACCCTTTGATCCCAGATTAATTGTCGAGGTTCCAATGGCGGTTGCAAAAGCTGCAATGGAATCAGGAGTTGCCAGGGAGCCCATTGAAGATTGGGACTCATACAAAATAGAATTAGAAGAGCGTTTGGGAAGCAATCAAAAAATTGTCCGAATGATTCACGATCGTGCCAAGTCTGCCCCAAAACGAATTGTCTTCGCTGAGGCCGATCAATTAGACGTTTTAAAGGCCGCTCAAATTATACATGAAGAGGGAATTGGAATCCCCATTTTATTAGGAAAGAAAGAAATCATTTCTGATTTGATGCAATCTATTGATTTTGATGCTTCAATAACGATTATTGATCCCAAAACGGAAGAACACAATGAAAGTCGTGAAAAATATGCCAACTCATTTTGGGAAACTCAAAAAAGAAAAGGAAAAACTTTGTATGAGAGTCGCAGCCTGATGAGAGAAAGAAATTATTACGCGCCCATGATGGTTAGAAATGGAGATGCTGATGCGATGTTGTCTGGTTTCTCAAGAAAATATCCAGCTGTTGTTAAACCGATTCTCGAAGTGATAGGCAAAGCCAAAGGCGTTGACCGTGTTGCTGCCACCAACTTGATGCTTACCAAAAGAGGCATGCTTTTTCTTTCAGACACTTCTATTAATGTAGATCCTAGTGCCAAAGAACTGGCTAAAATTGCTCAGATGACTTCTGAAACTGTTAAAATGTTTGGAGTTAAACCGGTGATGGCGATGCTATCTTTTAATAATTTCGGTTCTTCTTCTTTTCCACAGGCAAGAAAAGTATCTGACGCTGTTGCTTTGTTACACAAGTTTTATCCTGATTTACTGGTGGATGGACCCATTCAATCTGATTTTGCTTTGAACAGTGAAATGCTCAACGAGCGTTTTCCTTTTTCAGTCCTAAATAAAGAAAAAGTTAATACCTTAATATTTCCCAATCTTGATGCTGCGAATATTACTTATAAATTGATGAAAGAACTGGATAAATCACTTTCCATTGGACCGATTTTGATGGGACTAAAGTATCCTGCACACATTCTACAATTGGGTGCATCGGTTGAAGAAATTGTTAATATGGCTGCCATAGCGTCAATTAATGCTCAAGAAAAACAAAAACAAAAAAGTTCAAAATGATTACACAAATAAGAGGACGAGTTGTTGAAAAATCACCAACCAATGTTGTGGTTGATTGTAATGGAATAGGCTACGAGGTGAATATATCACTCTATACTTTTTCACAGCTCACGGACGATGAGAACATTCAACTTTATACCCACCTACAGGTCAAAGAGGACTCCCATACTTTATTTGGATTTCGCACGACCCTAGAACGAGCCGTTTTTAGACTCCTGATTTCCGTCTCAGGGATTGGAACCAGCACAGCTCGAACCATGCTTTCTTCTCTTCAACCTGCTGAAATTCAGCAAGCTATTATCAATGAGGATGTTCCGAAAATTCAAGGCGTTAAGGGGATTGGGTTAAAAACTGCCCAGCGAGTAATTATTGACCTTAAAGACAAAATTGTATCTCTTTACGGAATTGATGAAATTCCGGGCATTAAAAGCAATACAATCAAAGATGAAGCGTTATCAGCATTAGAGGTTCTTGGTTATACGAGAAAAGCCTCTGGAAAAATAGTTGACAACATCATTCAAAGTGCACCTGAAAGCTCCGTCGAAGAACTGATAAAAGCCGCTCTGAATAAACTTTAAAGCCTTTTGATTGCCCTTAAAAAGAATTATTTTTTAAAAAAATTCTGTTTTATTTCCCTACTTGTTGTTGGAGGGATTACTATTGGATTTTCTCAGGAAAAGGAGTCAGGCTACAATTTTGGTAAAATTGGGCTTTCAAAATCTATTAGCATTAGCTCTAAATATACTTTCGATCCCGCTTCTGGCATGTACATGTTTTCAGAAACGATTGATGGATTCCCCATAAGTGCTCCGATTGTTATGACCCCTAAAGAATTCGAGGCTTTGGTCTTATCAGAGCAAATGAAAGAATATTTCCATAATAAGATTGATGCCCTTGCGGGAAATTCAGAAAATCTAAAAGAGTCTCAAAAAAATTTATTGCCAGAAGTTTATGTTAACAATATTTTTTTTCAATCTATTTTTGGAAGTAATGTCATTGACATCGATCCCCAGGGTTCTGTTGGTATTGATTTAGGGGTACGTTATCAGAAAAATGACAATCCTGCTGCATCGCCAAGAAATCGCAGTAGTTTCGGTTTTGATTTTGATCAAAGAATTAGTTTAAGTCTCTTGGGAAAAGTGGGAGAACGACTTCAGATAACCGCCAACTATGATACAGAATCTACTTTTGATTTTCAAAACTTGGTTAAAATTGAATTTAACCCCCCTAAACTCGAGGATATTGATAATATTATACCTAAAAAACTAGCTTCAAAATATAAAGGGGCCAGTGAATACCTTAATTCAGCTGCACAAAAAGCAGCACAGGCACAGCAAAAAATAGGGGATTATAAAAGCACCTATGACGATGCTCGGCAAAAAATCCTTAATTTAAAAAACAAATCTAAGAATCTTTCTTCCTCTGATTTTTCAAGAGTTGGGAACAACGTTTCTAGTTATTTAAATGGTCAAGTCACCGAAGATGCCATTTTGCAAAACATAAATATTGGGAACATTAGCATGCCCCTTAACAGTAGCCTTATTCAAGGAGCACAAAGCCTTTTTGGAGTTCGTGCAGATTTGAAATTCGGAAAAACATTAATTACAGGGGTGTTTTCCGAACAAAGATCTCAGTCCCAAAACATTATCGCTCAGGGAGGAGGTACAGTTCAAGAATTCGACATTTTTGCATTAGATTACGAAGAAGATCGCCATTATTTTTTGGCCCATTATTTTAGAGATCAATATGACAATGTCTTAAAAACTTATCCTTACATAAACTCTAGTGTAAATATTACCCGAATTGAGGTTTGGGTTACTAACCGCGGTTCCAGAACGCAAAACATAAGAAATATTGTTGGGTTTCAAGATCTAGGAGAAATCAACCCTGAAAGAACCACTTTAGATAAACGGATTACTAATTTCTTTAGTGGCACTGACATTCTTTCCCCTCCTTCAAATCAGAGCAATCGACTGAATCCTAAGTCCATTGGTCAGGGAGGTATTTTAGGAAGTTCCGTTCGGGACATAGCTTCTGTGAGTAATTCTTTTGGGGTAAATAGTACTGTTATTAAAGAAGGTTTTGATTATGCTGTTTTGGAAAGTGCAAGAAAACTTAACACATCAGAATACAAGTTGCATCCTCAACTGGGTTATATTTCTTTAAATCAGCGTTTGAGTAACGATGAGGTGCTTGGGGTGGCCTATCAATATACCATTAGAGGAAAGCTTTACCAAGTTGGGGAATTTGCCACGGGAAGCGTTGAAGGAACCTCAACAACTCAAGATACTGCCAACCAAACCAAAGTGGTGAATAATAATAGCTTAGTGGTTAAATTAATAAAAAGTAACATCACCGATGTCAGGCAACCCGTTTGGGATTTAATGATGAAAAACATATATAACACAGGTGCATACCAAATGTCTGAAGAGAATTTTAGGTTAAATATTCTTTATACAGATCCTTCTCCAATCAATTATATTCAACCGATTGACAAAGAAATTTGGCCTGAGGCGTTAGAGAATCAAATTCTATTGAATACGTTTAATTTAGATAAGATAAATTTCTATCAAGATCCACTTCCTGAGGGAGATGGTTTTTTTGATTATTTACCAGGGATAACCATAGAGCCTCAATTCGGTAGAATAATTTTCCCCAACATAGAACCCTTTGGAGAATACCTCTTCGAGTTGTTAGACAACCCAAGTTCGCAGCAAGAAGATTACAAGAGCCCTAAGACGTTTAATGCAAATCAAAAAAAATATGTGTTTCAAGAAATGTATAGCCAAACAAAAGCAGGGGCATTTGAAACCAGTGAGAAGAATAAATTCCAACTTAAAGGCCGCTATAAGTCTGAGGGTGGAGATGGAATTCCCATTGGGGCTTTTAACGTGCCTCGGGGTTCCGTTAAAGTAACTGCAGGAGGAAGGGTGCTGGCAGAAGGAATAGATTATACGGTTAACTATGCCATTGGACGTGTTAAAATTATAGATCCATCATTACAAGCTTCAAATGTGCCAATAAACATTTCGGT
>Ga0209711_10002944_pt1 | contig 14677 bp, 14 predicted proteins | sample ArcticOcean_MG_C_7_FD_187441 | JGI IMG/M metagenome (GOLD analysis project Ga0209711, IMG submission 187441) | Marine microbial communities from western Arctic Ocean - ArcticOcean_MG_CB11_88 (SPAdes) (version 2) | ecosystem: Environmental > Aquatic > Marine > Oceanic | place: Arctic Ocean... | reverse complement strand
GAATGAGAAGTAATTTATTTCCAGCTTTGCTAAAGTATACCACACGTTCATCTCCCAATTGGCCTCGGTCCAAGCCGATATCGTTACTACCTATTCCAGCACTGAGACTGTTGATGTATAAAAACTTTGTATCAATCTGACGCTCTTTATTGACTTTTAAAAAAACTTTCCCCGAATTTTCTTCGTAATAAAAGTCAAAAAAACCTTGATATGCAAGAGCCTTTGATTGTAGCATATTCAGCTTTGTTTCTTGAACTGTAACGTTCTTTTTCTTAGAGCGCTGAGCTTGTGCTGTTAAAGAGCATATTATTAAGAAAACTGTTAGGTAATTGAATATAGATTTCATTGTAAATAGTTTTGAATCTAAGCTAAAAAAATAATGTTAATAAAAGGGAAATTTGGAGTTTAATTATACTTTTACATAAAACTACAATATGCTAACTACAGATCAACACAAGAGTATTTTGGATCGCCTTGGGGCACTAAGACGATATCTTTGACGTTGATGCTAAACAAATAGAAATACGAAACCAAGAAGAGATTACCCTTGATCCTGATTTTTGGAACAACCCAACCAAAGCAGAAGCCCATATGAAATCGCTTCGAACGCTAAAGAAGTGGGTAAGCGATTACAAGTCCTTAGAACAACAAAACGAAGATCTAGAAGTATTACTTGATTTTTATAAATCAGACGATGTTTCTGAAGAAGAAGTTATGGCATTGTACGATTCCATAATCACGCGTCTAGAAGATGTTGAATTTCGCAATATGCTTTCTGACGAAGGAGATTCACTAAGTGCAGTAATACAAGTAACCGCCGGTGCGGGCGGAACTGAAAGCTGTGATTGGGCAGAAATGCTAATGCGCATGTATTTGATGTGGGCAGAAAAGCAAGGGTTCAAAATCAAAGAATTGAATCACCAAGCCGGAGATGTAGCTGGAATAAAAACGGTTACAATAGAAATTGAAGGAGATTTTGCCTTTGGTTGGTTGAAAGGTGAAAACGGAGTCCACCGTTTGGTTCGCATTTCCCCTTTTGACAGCAATGCAAAACGACATACTTCCTTTGCATCCGTATACGTATATCCTTTAGTTGATGAAACCATTGAGATTCAAATTAATCCTGCTCATATTTCTTGGGAAACCATGCGTTCTAGTGGTGCTGGGGGGCAAAATGTAAATAAGGTAGAAACTGCCGTGCGTTTACGCCACGAGCCTTCAGGAATAGTAATAGAAAATTCTGAAACACGCTCGCAATTGGACAATAAATCCAAGGCTATGCAATTATTGAAATCACAGTTGTATGAAATAGAATTACAAAAGAAACTCTCTGCTCGTAAAGAAATTGAAGCTTCTAAAAAGAAAATCGAATGGGGATCTCAAATTCGAAATTATGTATTACATCCCTATAAATTAGCAAAAGATGTTCGAACACAGTTCGAAACTGGAAATGTCGATGCTGTGCTCAATGGTGCTATTGACCCCTTTCTGAAGTCTTATTTGATGATGATGGGGCAAAACGAATCTGAATAACTACTAAATACGAATCCTATGAAAACAAATCCAACCATTAAAAACATAATTTTCGATCTCGGCGGTGTCCTTGTCGATTGGAATCCTGACAAAGTATACAAGCATGTTTTTAAAAATGACCCAGATAAAATGGCTCATTTCTTCAATGAAGTATGTACTCAAGATTGGAACGAAAATCAAGATGCAGGTTATCCTATGGCGAAGGCTACCGAAGAACGTGTCGCTTTATTTCCAGAATATGAAGAGGAAATCAGAATGTTTTACGGTCGCTGGGATGAGATGTTAGGAGATCAAATTCAAGGTACAGTTGATGTTTTAAAACAATGCGCTGACAACTCAAACTATAAGGTTGTAGCACTCACAAATTGGAGTCACGAGACTTTCCCAAAAGCCATTGCTAAGTTTGAGTTTTTACAGTGGTTTGAAGGGATCTTAGTTTCTGGAGAAGAAAAGACCAGAAAACCATTCGCAGAAATCTATGAACTTACTTTAAGTCGTTTTGACATCAAAGCAGATGAGTCTTTGTTCATTGACGATAACCTTCGGAATATTGAAGCGGCTCGTGCTTTAGGAATTCATTCCATTCAGTTTCATAGTCCCGAGCAATTGGCACAGGATTTAGATGCCTATGTTACGCTATAAAAATATCAAGAAATGAAACTTACAATATACCACAACACACGTTGCAGAAAATCTAGAGAAGCATTGGACCTTTTAGAATCAAAAGGGTTAGAACCTGAGGTTATTGAATATCTAAAAAACCCACTCAGCGAAAAACAAATTGAAGAATTAATTCAGCTTTTGAAAATCGATCCAATCCAATTGGTTCGTGTAAACGAAGCAATTTGGAAAGAAAATTACAAAGGAAAAACCTTTTCAAATGCTGAAATCATTGCACTATTAGCCAAACATCCAAAATTAATTGAAAGACCCATCATAACGAGTGAAACAAATGCGGTAATCGGACGACCAATTGACAAATTGATTCAGTTTTTAGAATTGAATTAAACCTTAACCACTATATATAGTCCAAATAAAAAAACTTTTAATGAAACTAAAGCTTCTTACTAGTAAACTCACTTTGTTGGGTTTATTTCTCTTCACAATTAGTCTAACTTTTGCTCAACGTCCTCAGAATTTCAAAAAACTTGTCATTACAGGAAAAGTAATTGATGTTGAAACCCTAGAACCGCTCGAATACGCAACTATTACGCTTAGAAATGAACGTCGTCCAGAAATGCTACAAGGCGGAATTACAAAAGCTGATGGTACTTTTTCTATTGAAGTATTTCCAGGAAAATATAATATTAGCACCGAATACATTTCGTTTAAAACCATAACCCAAGAAGGGGTAATGATTCGCTCCAATAAAGATTTGGGTACGATCAATTTAGAAATTGAAGCCTCAGCCCTAGATGGAGTTGAATTGGTTGGAGAACGAACCACAGTAGAAATTCGTTTAGATAAGCGTATTTACAATGTTGGGAAAGACATTACCGTTCGCGGTGGAAGTGTTTCAGATGTTTTAGATAACGTGCCTTCGGTTTCTGTAGATGTAGAAGGTGTTGTTTCGTTACGTGGAAATGATAACGTTCGTATTTTGATCAATGGAAAACCATCGGGCCTTGTTGGTTTATCTGGTCCAGAAGGTTTACGTCAAATACCCGCAGAATCGATTGAAAAGGTTGAAGTAGTTACTTCTCCCTCTGCTCGATACGATGCAGCAGGAACAGCTGGTATCCTGAATATCATTTTAAAGAAAAACGAATTGGATGGATTTAACGGATCTATCGTTGTGAATGGTGGAATTCCAAAAAACTTTAGAGGGAGTGCTTCTTTAAACTGGAGAACTGAAAAAGTAAACATCTTTACTACAACTACAGTTGGAGATTCTGAATCTGAAGGAGGAGGGCTTTTTAATAGCGAATATTTCAACAGCATCGGTCCTAGTAGTTTTTCTAATGAACGTCGTAACTACGATCGAGGTCGAAAAAACTTTTTTACAAATCTCGGTTTAGAATATATTGTAGATGACAAAACATCACTTACTGTTACTGGTTTTTATAGAAAGAGCGACAACAACAGCTTAGTGTCGACTTATATCGAATCTATCAATGCAACTGGAACATTTAATTCAGAACGTTTTGAAAATGAAGTTGAGCTTGACGAAACGAAACAGTTTACGGCAAACTACACCAAAAAGTTCGATGATAAAGGGCATGAATTGGTTGCTGAGTTTCAATACGAAACCAGCACTGAAGACGAAGACTCTGATATTACAAGCGCTATACCTGAAAAAGTTTTTACTGCAGAGTCACAAAAAAGAGTTTTATATCAACTGGACTATGTTTGCCCAATTGACGAAAACACACAATTTGAGGTTGGGTATCGTGGAAACTTTAAAACACAGGTAAATGACTATAATGTGTCAATTGAAGAAAATAATGTTTTTGTAAGAAACACAGATCTTTCAAACATCTTGGCTTACACAGAAAATGTAAATGCTGCCTACACCCAGTTTGGAAAGAAAATTGACAAGTTTTCTTACTTATTAGGTCTTCGAATGGAGCATTCGAACATCATCATAGACCAACGAACTACTAATGTTAAAGTAGAGAAGAATTATGCAGACTGGTTTCCAACGGTTAACCTATCGTATGAGATGAATGAAAAAGAAAATGTAACGCTTGGATTCAGTAGAAGAATAAGACGTCCAAGAGGATGGTCCTTAAATCCCTTCCCGTCTCGTTCTAGTATTACCTTTTTTAGACAAGGAAATCCTGACCTTGATCCGTCATACTCCAATACTTTTGATTTGGGCTACCTGAAACGTTGGGAGAAGTTCACATTCAACGGATCTGTATATTTCCAAAAATCGACACAAAACATTGAACGAATCACAGAGGAAACAGGGGATTTAGTTGAAGTCACCGCAAATGGAAGTACAACATTAGTACCTGCTTTGCGCTCTATTTCTGTAAATCTATCGGAAAACAATCGTATTGGTACTGAATTTACTTTAACTTATACTCCCTCTAGAAAAGTTCGTCTAAGCGGAAATTTCAACATCTTCAACTCCCAAACCATTGGAGATTATGCTGGTAAGAATTTTGACGCAGAAATCATCAGTTGGTTTAGTAGAATCAATGCAAGTGTGAAATTACCGGGCGGGTTTGACACCCAATTACGTGCATTCTACTTTGGCCCAAGAGCCAACGCACAAACTACATCAAAAGGTGTGTTTTCACTCTCTGGAGCGATCAACAAAACTATTCTAAAGAAAAAAGGAACCCTTTCTTTACGTGCTAGCGATCTTTTGAATTCTAGAAGAAGAAAAAGTACTACAACAAGTGAAAACTTCTCAACCTACACCGAATTTCAATGGAGAATCCCAAGTTATGTATTGACTTTTACCTACAAAATAAACGAGAGTAAAGCCAGTAAACGCAGACGTGCATCACGTAATGGTGGTGATGGCGGCGGTGAAGGTTTTGACTTTTAAACACATAAAGATTTAGTCCATAAAAAAACCTCACAATTTAGAATTGTGAGGTTTTTTAGTATGATGGAAAACCGAATGAACAGCTTTAAATTGTAGTGCTGCTAAATTTATTCTTGAAGTTCTGCTTTCTTAGCTTCTTTACGTTCTTTGAACCACTCCAAAAACGACCCAACTAACCAGTAAGGAATTACGAAGGTTAATAAAAAAATCATCAACCAAAATCCAATGGATAAAATGGTTAAAAAAGACAGAAAACCTAAATATTGATCGAATTCGAACATTGTTGTAAAATTTTAAACAAAATTAAGTTTTTTATGTTTCTAATCCCAGTTATCCTTTTATTTTTTTAACGAAAGAGCGTAAAATCAAATTGAGCTTTTATATTTTCAATCCGAGATCACATCAGCTTGCTCTAAAATAAAAATTAAGTATTTTTGTAGCGAACAATTTAAAGTAAATAAACAATGAAATACCGCATAGAAAAAGACACATTAGGAGATGTACAAGTACCCGCAGAAGTTTATTGGGGAGCTCAAACGGAACGCTCACGCTCCAATTTCAAAATTGGACCTTCAGCTTCTATGCCTATTGAAATTGTTCAAGGTTTTGCTTACTTGAAAAAGTCTGCTGCCTACACCAACCATGAGTTAGGTGTTTTGGATCTTAGTAAACGTGATTTAATCGCACAAGTATGCGATGAAATTTTAGATGGTAAACTAGATGATCAATTTCCTTTGGTGATTTGGCAAACCGGATCTGGAACGCAGAGCAACATGAACGTCAATGAAGTGATTGCCAATCGTGCTCATGTACTTGCCGGCAAAACACTAGGAGAAGGCGATAAAACCCTTGCACCTAACGATGATGTAAATAAATCACAATCCTCGAATGATACATTCCCAACAGGAATGCATATTGCAGCCTACAAAAAAATTATTGACAACACAATTCCAGGGATTACCCAACTCCGAAATGCCTTGGATGCTAAAGCAAAAACTTTTAAATCTGTAGTAAAAATTGGACGTACCCATTTGATGGATGCCACTCCCCTAACCTTAGGGCAAGAGTTTTCGGGTTATGTTTCTCAATTAGATCACGGAATAGCTGCCTTAAATTTTACTCTGAAACATTTGTCTGAGGTTGCACTTGGAGGAACTGCTGTAGGAACAGGAATAAACACGCCTAAAGGCTATTCTGAGCTTGTTGCAAAATACATAGCTGAATTTACTGAACTGCCCTTTATTACAGCTCATAACAAGTTTGAAGCACTAGCTGCTCACGATGCAATCGTTGAGACACATGGAGCCCTAAAACAAATCGCAGTATCGTTAAATAAAATCGCAAATGATATACGAATGCTTTCTTCTGGCCCGCGTTCAGGAATTGGAGAAATCATAATTCCAGCAAACGAACCCGGAAGTTCCATAATGCCCGGAAAAGTAAACCCAACCCAATGCGAAGCAATCACGATGGTTTGTGCACAGGTTATGGGGAACGATGTAACCATAAGTGTTGCGGGAACTCAAGGACATTATGAATTGAATGTATTCAAACCTGTAATGGCTGCCAACATCATACAATCTGCTCAATTGATTGGTGATGCCTGTGTGAGTTTTACCGTAAACTGTGTCGATGGAATAGAACCCAACCACAAAAGAATTGATGAATTAGTGAACAACTCATTAATGTTAGTAACGGCTTTAAATACCAAAATAGGATATTACAAAGCCGCTGAAATAGCAAACAAAGCCCACGAAGAAGGAACAACATTAAAAGCATCTGCTGTATCGCTAGGCTATGTAACTTCCGAAGAGTTTGACGCTTGGGTAAAACCCGAAGATATGACAGGTGAACACTAATTACTATGGAAATTATTCCTTTTGAATCGAAGTATGCAAACGATTTTAAGCGGCTTAATGAAGCTTGGTTAGAGCTCTATTTTGTTGTTGAACCCTATGACTCTGAATTACTCAGCCGCTGTGAAGAAAGTATTATAAAACCCGGTGGCTTTATTTTTTTCGTTCGCATTGATGAGCAAATAGTGGGTACCGCTGCATTCATTTATAAGTCAAAAGGGATATATGAATTAGGAAAAATGGCTGTAGATCCAGCATTTCAAGGACTAAAACTTGGACAACAATTGATGCAGTATTTACTTGACTTTGCAAAACAACAGCAGTGGTCGAAACTTATTCTTTATTCAAACACTGTACTCGAAAATGCAATTTACATTTACCGAAAAGTAGGTTTTAAAACAATTCCACTAGAAAAAAACCTGCCTTACAATCGTTCAAACATAAAAATGGAATTAGAATTGGAAAGAAGTCATGAGAATTAAAAGGCAATACAAACTACTATTCATTATGCTGCTAATTTGTAGTATGTCATTGCAAGCGCAAACAAAAAAAACACTTCCAAAATCTACATTAATAATTCCTCCAAAACAGGTGGTCCGTATTGACTACCCTTACATGAAAGGGTTTACAGTGAAATTATGGAATAAATCCAAGTTTGAATTAGGAGTATCTGCCCGTGAGCATCATACAGATTCTCTTAGTAAGGGGTTTGGATTGAACAAAGGTTCTTTTGCAACCATTCAAGTTGCAGATAAACACTATTTACAATTAGAAAATCGTTTCATTGCTCCACTTAAAGTAGAATATACCCTCTTTAAAACAGGCCCAGGGAAGAAAAAGAAAACGGTTGTGGATCGCACTGTTGGTTTTTATTTGGTGAATACCTCAGCACAAACCCTCCCCATTTTAATTCCCGGTATTATGAATCCAAAATTGACTCCCTTTTCTCAAAGTGGAGTAGAATTGCCTTGGGGACAAAAAATACTTCTAAAAACACCCGGTAAAGACTTACTGCTGCTTACCGTTTCAGATACTATTCGCAAAGGAGCTCGAATCGATGTAGCCGATTTGATTGATGTAGCTTTGAATCAGTAAATTGATTTAAAAATATAAGGCATCTAGTAACGGCTTACTTTTAGTTGTTTCTTGGTGTAAGCAATTCTTCTCGACGCTTTTCTCATAATAATATTTACTAAATCATCAGGAGTACTCCCAAGAGAGCCTCGTACTTTTTTATGATAGTTAATTAACAACTGACCATCAGAACCATTATAAATAAACATATTAACTATGGCTGTATTTGTAGTTCCCCAAAAGCCAACTAACAGGCCTAAAGCAACTGAGGCTCCTTCTGACATTGGCTTATTAGTGTTTAAATCCCCCATAATAACTACGTCTACATTAAGAATTTGTGCTAAATCTGCTGGAGAATATTTACTGAATTGGTCAATTGAAATGGATTGCTTAGATAAAATTGAATTTGTTAGGGATATGTCCTGAATATTGATTGCTAAAGTTCCTCTTCCTTTTCGTTTTAAAAACCATGAATACATGGATCTTTGGATTGAATATCCTTCAGACTCTTCAAGTTTTTCAATATCAGATTTCGAAAGTTCTTTCATTTGTTTTGGTCTTAGCTTAACTGAAGCATTAAAAGGTAAAATTGCGATTACTTTATGGTCCGCTGCAATTTGATCAAATTGTGGGTTTTCGTAAAGGCTCGTTTGACCATAACTAAGAAAGGAAGTCAATAGGATTACAGATAGGATAAGTCGTTTTTTCATATTAATACGATTTATGTTTATTATGGTTTGTACAAATAATAAAAGTGAGGGTATATATTCCTAGATTAAAGCAGGTGTTTTCTAAGCATGTGAATGCAAGTTAATCGTATTACCTTCTGTATCTTGAAATGCAGCCATATAACCAATCTCAGGAGTTATCTGTGTTTTTTCCAGTAAGACCTTACCTCCTGCAGCTTCAACTCGATTTAGGATATTATTGAGGTCTGGATCACCATTTAGATAAACTCTAATACCATCTGCATTGGGTCGGTAATCCTTCCCTAAAACAATCGCACCCGAAATGCCACCTTGTTCTGGATCTGAAGGTAGGATTCCCATTTTCTCTGGGCCCATTTCCATTACCTCCATTTCGTAGGAATAAAGTGTTGAGTAAAATGTTTTTGCGCGGTTGAAATCGAGTACTGGGATTTCAAACCAGTTAATTGAGTGGGTTTGATTTTTCATGATTTATATAAGATTTGAGTTACTTCAAATATAAATAAAAAAATAAAACCCTCAAATTGAGGGTTTTATTAGGTCTTATAAAAATATTTTAAAATTAGTCACGTGTCAATTTACGGTACTGAATTCGTTTGGGCATAAGATCCTTTCCTAAACGTTTTTTCTTATTCTCCTCGTAATCGGAATAGGAACCTTCATAGAAATACACTTGCGAATCCCCTTCAAAAGCTAGGATGTGCGTACAAATACGATCCAAGAACCACCGGTCGTGAGAAATAACGACAGCACAGCCAGCAAAATTTTCTAAGCCTTCTTCAAGTGCTCGTAATGTGTTTACATCCAAATCATTGGTAGGCTCATCTAAAAGCAAAACATTCCCTTCTTCTTTCAGTGTCATTGCCAAATGCAGTCGGTTACGCTCTCCCCCAGAAAGAGTTGATACTTTTTTATTTTGATCGCTTCCGCTGAAATTAAAACGACTTAGAAATGCTCTCGAATTGATCTGTTTTCCGCCCAGCATAATGAGTTCTTGTTCATCACTAAAATTGGACCATATCGATTTTTCTAAATCAATATTGGAATGTGATTGATCTACATAAGCAAGTTTGACAGTTTCTCCTACCGAAAAACTTCCTCCATCTGGAGCTTCTTCTCCCATTATCATTCTGAAAACTGTAGATTTACCAGCACCATTTGGACCAATTACACCAACAATTCCGGCTTGTGGTAAGTTGAATGAAAGGTCATCGTATAGCAATTTATCGTCAAATGCCTTCTTTACTCCTTTTGCTTCAATCACATTGGTTCCAAGACGTGGACCGTTGGGTATAAAAATCTCTAACTTTTCCTGTGTCTTTCCTTGATCTTGACTCACTAGTTTATCATAGTTCGACAAACGTGCCTTTTGTTTACTCTGACGTCCCTTAGGAGCCATGCGTACCCATTCTAATTCACGTTCCAATGTCTTCTGACGCTTCGATGCAGTTTTTTGCTCCTGCGCCATACGCGTCGATTTTTGCTCTAACCAAGAAGAGTAATTCCCTTTCCAAGGAATACCCTCACCACGATCAAGTTCCAGAATCCAACCAGCAGCATTATCTAAGAAATACCGGTCATGCGTTACTGCAATTACGGTTCCTTTGTATTGTGCTAAATGGTGCTCTAACCAATGTACCGATTCTGCATCCAAGTGATTGGTTGGCTCATCAAGTAAAAGGATTTCAGGTTTTTGTAAAAGCAAACGACACAACGCTACACGGCGACGTTCTCCACCCGACAGGACACTTACTTTTTGATCTCCAGCTGGAGTTCTTAGAGCGTCCATTGCAATTTCAAGTTGCGTATCAAGTTCCCATGCATTTACAGCATCGATCTCATCTTGAAGTACAGCTTGACGGTCCATGAGTTGTTGCATTTTATCTGCATTCTCATACACCTCAGGTAAACCAAACTGATCGTTTATTTTATTGTATTCATCTAGAATAGCAACTGTTTCCGCTACTCCTTCTTTTACTACTTCAAGAACTGTCTTATCTTCATCCATAAGGGGCTCTTGTTCAAGATAGCCAACCTTATATCCAGGTGAAAAATTTACATCTCCTTGATAATTTTTTTCAGTACCCGCTATTATTCTAAGAAGCGTTGATTTCCCAGAACCATTGAGTCCTAGAATACCGATTTTTGCGCCATAAAAAAAGCTTAAGTAAATATCCTTAAGCACGGGCTTGTTTCCAGAAGGGTAAGTTTTTGAAACCCCCGACATAGAAAAAATTACTTTTTTATCGTCTGACATGGTTATATTCTTCCCTTTAAAGCATTAAAAGCCCACGCAATTGCATAGAACCCAACTCCAGCTACACAAAATCCAATAGCATACTCCGGATATTTAATTAACCCTAAGGCAATTAATGCCGTTCCTAGGGTCAAAATCACCAAGGCGGTATAACCAAAGATTTTATTTTTATTTAAACTCATGTTTATTTTTTTATCGTGTAAAAGCAAATATCGCTTATTTATTTTAAATTTAATAGAATTAAAGAAGAGAACCCTAGAAAGAATTCCCATAAATCGCAGTCTCGAACCTTCTAATATTTTGTAATTTTGATTTAAATTTCACACATGAACCTAAGCTTCAACAAAAATGAAGATCACAACAAACTTCTATGGTCTTCTATACGTCAACAGTTTGCTACCATAACGCTAGGTGGTGGGAAAAAACAGTTGCAAAAGCTTCGAGACAAAGGAAAGATGACTGCACGAGAACGTGTTGAATACCTTGTTGATTCGGATACAGAAGCTCTAGAAATTGGCGCTTTTGCCGCATCTGGCATGTACGAAGAATACAATGGTTGCCCTGCTGCTGGTGTAGTAGTAGTTTTAGGTTATATCCATAAACGCTTGTGTGTTATTGTTGCTAATGATGCTTCAGTTAAAGCTGGTGCCTGGTTTCCAATGAGTGGGAAAAAGAATTTAAGAGCCCAAGAGATTGCACTTGAAAACCGCTTACCTATAATATATTTAGTAGATAGTGCTGGAGTGTTTTTGCCCTTACAAGATGAGATTTTCCCTGATAAGGAGCATTTTGGACGTATTTTCAGAAACAATGCGCGAATGAGTAGTAAAGGGATTCTTCAAATCGCTGCTGTGATGGGTAGTTGTGTTGCTGGCGGTGCTTACCTTCCAATTATGTCAGATGAATCTTTAATCGTAGATAAAACTGGGAGTATCTTTTTAGCTGGGAGTTACCTTGTAAAAGCAGCCATTGGAGAAACCATTGACAATGAAACTTTAGGTGGCGCTACTACACATACTGAAATTAGTGGTGTTGCAGATTATAAAGTAAAAGATGATCCTGCTGCCTTGGATCATATTCGTGCTTTAATGGATAAGGTTGGAACTCCAGATACTGCAGGATTCAACCGTGTAGAAGCTATTGCTCCTAAGTTAGACGAAAAGGAAATTTACGGATTATTACCTGCTTCTAGAAACCAACCCTATGACACCTATCCTATTTTAGAACGTTTAGTAGATAATTCTGAATTACAAGAATATAAAAAAGGGTACGGTAAAACCATTATAACAGCATACGCTCGAATTGACGGTTGGTCTGTTGGTATTATTGCCAATCAACGAAAGGTGGTGAAATCTGCCGGTGGAGAAATGCAATTGGGTGGAGTAATCTATGGAGATTCGGCTGACAAAGCCACTCGTTTTATAGCCAACTGCAATCAAAAGAAAATACCTCTTGTTTTTTTACAAGATGTAACTGGGTTTATGGTAGGGAGCAAGGCCGAACACGGGGGTATCATAAAAGATGGCGCCAAGATGGTGAATGCTGTTTCCAATTCTGTTGTTCCAAAATTTACTGTAATTATGGGTAATTCATATGGAGCCGGAAATTATGCCATGTGTGGAAAAGCATTTGATCCAAGACTTATAGTAGCATGGCCAAGCGCCGAAATGGCTGTAATGGGAGGATCGCAAGCGGCAAAGGTGTTGGCACAAATCGAAGCTTCTTCTAGAAAGAAAAAAGGAGAACCAATTGATGAAGTAGAGCAAGAAAGATTGTACAAAAAAATAAAAGAGGGTTACGACAAACAAACTTCTCCTGTCTACGCTGCCTCTCGTTTATGGACAGACGCCATTATAGATCCTTTAACGACTCGACAATGGATCAGTAGGGGAATTGAAGCTGCAAACCATGCCCCAATCACCGAAGCCTTTAATATGGGCGTGCTTCAAGTTTAGCAGCTGTTGCTTTGCGTTTGAGCTTTCCGTTTTCGGTATATTCAAACGCATCTAAAAAGAAAACTTTCTTGGGAAGTTCATATGTACTTAGGATTTTTTTTTCTTTTATTAATTCTATTATATTTTGTGCATCTTCTTTTTGTTCTAAAACCAAAACAACTTTTTGTCCTAATTGTTCATCTGCAAAACTTGTAATGAAAAAAGGACATGCAATTAAAGAGCTGATTTTCTCTTCTACAGCTTCAGGAATAACTTTCACTCCCCCAGAGTTAATGACATGATCTATTCGTCCCAAAAGGGTAAAACTTGTATCGGATATTATAGTAACTAGATCATTCGTCACAACGGTATCTTTGGTTAGATACGGCACTTCAATGTTTAAACACTGTCTAGCATCTTGTGTAATTTGAACACCCGGTAAAACGTTAAAAACAGTATCTTTTGACTTAACAGAACGCGAAGCAATATGCGTTAAGGTTTCGGTCATTCCGTACGTAACAAAGCTGTTTGTTTCTTTGGATTGTAGTTGTTGTAAAAGTGTTGTCGAGGGAGCAGCTCCCCCGATCAATAATTTTTTTACTTGATTGATTTGACTCATTGCGTTTACAACTTGTATAGGGACCATTGCTGCGAAGTCATACACACTAGGATTTTCATCCAGCACATTACCATTAGGTGACACTATATCCAATTCTAGGCCTAAAATCATAGCGCGAACCAACATCATTTTTCCAGCAATAAAATCAGCCGAAAGGCAATGCAGTGCGCGATCGCCTATTTGCACTCCAAAATGATCGCCTGTCGCAAGAGCAGAATTAACCATTGCTTGCTTAGCGTATCGCATTTGCTTTGGAGTACCAGTAGAACCTGATGTTTTCAGAATAAGTTCTTCTTTTGGGTCCATCCAATCCATCAAAAAGTCACCAATTACTTTCTCATGCGGTTTTCCTTCTTTTATAAAACTGTAAGCAACTTCAAAAAGATCATTAAAAGAATAGTTGTTTCCATTCAGTTTAAAACGATTGTGGACATTTCTATAGCTCGGCTTTTGATTCATCGATTCTTGCTGTTAGTTTATATTTCCAATTAGTCCATCTGTATTTCTTAGAAAGAATAAACAAACTTATTGGGTAGAGAATAAATAGAGATAAAACCAATTCAGGTAAAAGGGTTGGCTCTGCAATATCTTTTAAAACAGAATAGGTCTGAAAGGCAGTCCAATCGGCTGTTACAAGTAATGCTGTGATTAGATTGTTGGCAATATGAAAGCCCAATGCCAATTCAATCCCTTCATCCATGAGGGTCATGATACCGAAAAAGAATCCTGTTCCTATATAATAAAACAAAAGTCCCATGCCCAGTTTTTCGATTTCTGGATTAAAAACATGAAGCATTCCAAAAATAACAGATGTTAATATAAGCGGAAGCCAACGGTTTCTGGTCAGTTTTGCAAAACCCTGCATCAGGTATCCTCGAAAGAGATATTCTTCAAGTCCAGATTGAAACGGGATAAGCACTACTGATATTCCGAACATAATTAAAAAAGGCTTCAACTGAAACGCAACTTCATAATTTTGTGGGGAAAAATAGTAGTCAATTCCAACAAATAGGATCGAAGCAATTGCCCAAAAGCTGAATGCAAAGAAAAAGCGTTTGAAATCAATTGCTTTTCGGGAGGTCGTTACACTCACAAAACTTTGTTTATGAATTTTTGTAAGCACAAACAGAAAACCTAAAAAAGCAATAAAGAAAGAAAAAAGAAGGAGGAATAAGGTAAGGTTAGGATCTAAGTG
>Ga0209711_10002940_pt1 | contig 14685 bp, 10 predicted proteins | sample ArcticOcean_MG_C_7_FD_187441 | JGI IMG/M metagenome (GOLD analysis project Ga0209711, IMG submission 187441) | Marine microbial communities from western Arctic Ocean - ArcticOcean_MG_CB11_88 (SPAdes) (version 2) | ecosystem: Environmental > Aquatic > Marine > Oceanic | place: Arctic Ocean... | reverse complement strand
TGCTTCGAGTAAGTTCACACCACTTACACGAGTCAACAACAAATAGGTAAAAACAGGTGAAATTAAGGCAAGGTATTGCCACCCACTAAAGGTCGGTAAAGAAATAACAGCAATTCCGGTCCACAATAATACTTCGCCCACATAGTTTGGGTGCCTAGATAATGCCCAAAAGCCAGTTGACATAAACTTTCCTTTGTTTTTAGGTTCTTGATTGAATTTTGATTTTTGACGGTCGGAGATAACTTCCACTAAAAACCCAAAAACCCATAGGATTGCTCCACCAATTAAAAAGTAATCTACTTCTTTCGATTCCGAAGCAATTGCTGTAATGGCAGGGAGTGTGCACATAAAGACCCAAAACCCTTGAAGAGCCCACGCAAGCATAAAGCGGGTGAAATTGGTCTTTATTTTATCGAAACGGCTGTCTTTTCCTACTTTTTTAACTCGCATAAACAAAAAGGAGCTCAATCGAATTGCCCATAATAAAATTAGAGATCCCAAGACAATTGAACGATAATCTAATCGGTCTTGTAACTCGTTTTGATAGAGTGCATATACCATAACGGAGATGTAGGTAATGCCTCCAGTAAGGTCGTAATAGTGTTCAGTTTTTAGCGCATAAGAAATCAGAAAAACCACGAGTTGTATCGCATAAATAATAAGCAGCACATGATAGCCAACAACAGCTGCTTCTGGAGAAACAATGTCTAAGGTGGTTGCGTAATTTAGGCCTACACTTAAAAAAACAACAGTTGCTGTTGCAAGTATTCTTTGAATGATAATTTTCATAAGGGTCTACTTTTTTATCAAATATAAACTATTGTTTTTAGGCACTGTAAAAGCAATTGTATTTTTCATATATTTATGTATTGCTTATCGCAAGTAATTACATTAAGGGATAACTTTAATTCAGAAACTGCAACTTATAAAAGTGGAAGTAAATGGACCATGGTATGGGCCTTATGGAAAGGCAAAGGTAATTTCACAGGAATTGCTAGTGAAGTTCCGGGTCATTTTGCCTACGAATGGAAGGACGACAAAATAGTTACCGCTTTATACTACTTTGATCCTACTAGTCTTAATGCAGAAGTTACTGCTATGACAAATCAATCGATTCTCACTATGCTCATGAAGGGTTCAAAATTAAAGACGGTAAAATAATTACAGTAAATCAATATTACAGACCCAAATTAAAGGAATAGAACTACAAACAAAAAAACCCTGCCATTTGGCAGGGTTTTTTTGTTTGTAATAATGTAGGTTACTCTTTTGGAACTGTAGATCCCATAACTTTCATTAAGGGACGCATAGTCCAAGGGATGTTCGTTATTTTATCTGACGGTAAGCCCGAAATAACACCACCACCTGATAAGTGTATCATGGCATTTTCTAAAGAGTCGTAAGAGTCATAAGTCATCATCGTTGCTACATCTTCTCCTTGCGGAGTAATCTTAGAAGCAACACCAAAACCAACCATTCCATGTTTACGCATCTCCTTTTTAAAATGTGGGAGAACGTATTTTTCGAGTTCTTTCAAATGTGTATCTACTTGATCACTGTTAGAGAAATTTAGAATTACATAACCTGCTGCTGCAATTGATGGCAGCGTGATGTCTTGTTTGTAAAAATACCTTCTGTCCATTTCTATGTAATCGAAAATGCTAAACAATAAAGGGGTTTCAACACCAACAACATCCTTAGAATTATTCCACCAACCCCCTTCGTTTACAGCAGAAGCAATGTCCTTGTAAACATTTACCCATATGTAATTATATCCATCGGGTTTTGGATTGGTGTTTTTGAGTAATGCCCAACCTTCAAGTTGTCCTTTATTTACAGCATCTTGAGCTGTTTTTTGACTGTAATTTAGCTCAATGTCTAAGAACTTTTCGTTCAATTCAGCCGGTACTTTTACGGGATGAAATACGATAATTTGTGCTGATACTGCCATAGAAGCGAGCATAGCGAATACTAAAAATAATTTTTTCATAATATAAATTTTATAGATTATTGTTGTGGAATTCCTACTCCATCTTTGTTTGGCGCCCAGGAACTATGCATGATTTTCCATCCATCTGTGGTATTAACCCAAACTGAAGATCCTCTAGTACTGTAGGCTACCTTTTCTTTGGTTTCATTGAAAGTATAGCTTCCAGATCCGTAAAAGGTTAAAACAGCCGTTTTCATGTCAGGAGAGTAATTTACTTTCATGTCGTTCATGTCTAATCTGTCCCAAGTGATTCCTTGATCCTCTTCAAATGAAGACTTGTTGAACTCATAAAATGGAGATAAATTTGAGTCACCAGTAGTATGAGTAATCTCTGGATGCTCATACTTTGAAAAAGTTTTGTAATCCTGACTCGTAATAGCATCTTGAGCTTCTCTCTGAATTTTCATTAAATTTTCTGAAAGATCATCTCGATTAATTTTTGCGTAATAAACTCGAGCAAGATTCCCATAAGGAGATCCAAAAGCTGCAAAATCTACTGCTTTTAATTGTAATTCAAATGCCTTATCATAATCTCCTAATGAAGCATAGTGCTCAGCCATTGAGTCATAAGAATTTGGTCCATCGTGAAGATTTTGAGACTTAGCAACATAATTCATTGCCATATCCTGATTGGTCTCACCAAAATCTCCTCTTAGATATCCGTATGACATCATGTTATAAGAAGAAGCAGCTTGCTCTGGAAATTTTTCCGCAAATCCTGAATACGTTTTCATGTCTGCAGGAGAGGTAGCAAGATAGTTAAGGATTGGACTCTTTGGGTTCGTCACTATTGCAGATTTTAAAACCGTTTCCTTATTTTCAGGTGTAGACATTAAAACATCATACCAAGCTGATTCTTCAGCACTTAGTTTAGAAACATCAATTGCTTCAAGTTTAGTTTTTTGGCTTCCCCAATTTGGATTTGAGCCACTAATTGCTGCAATAGTTAATTGAGCACAACCACAATCAGAATCTATAATAAGTGCTGCTTTAGCCATTCCTAGCGCAGTTAAATATTCTAAGTTTGCCATCGATTCAATTGCTTGGTTAGAAATTTGTGCAGCCTTTTTGTTACAAGAAGTTTTTTGTACCCATTGAGCACTCGCAATACTAGTACTTATGACTAAAATAAAAAGTAATTTTTTCATAAAATATAATAATTTAATTTATCCGAAAATATCAAAATTAATTTTGGTATGCAAGTAATAGTTTAACTATTTTACTTTATATTTAATTTACTATTTTATAAAAAATCTATGAAAAAAATACACTTTGCTCTTGTAAAATTACCTGTAATTTCAATTACTTTATTTTTTTGTTGCTGTTTAGTTGCTGCACTAATTCATCCAGGGTCAGAAAAAGAAATCATTGACTTTAAGATGGATCGTTATTCGTTTACACATAATTTTTTAAGTGAATTGGGGAGTTTCAAAACCAATACAGACGAAACAAACCCTTTGATTATTCAAGAGGATAACACACCTTCCATGCTTCTTTTTAATGGAAGTCTAATCTTTATAGGAGCAACATTAGTTCTTTTTTACATTCAATTTAAAGAAGTTTTTATTCAGATCAATGATACCGATAAAGCCCAAAAATATGGAGCACTTACAAAGCCCTTAGGGATTTTGGCTGGTATACTTTATGCTGGGGTTGGTTTTGTACCCCATGATTTACATTTTGGAGGACATGTTTTCTTTGCTAATGGTGCTTTTTTAGTACTTTTCTTCCTTTGTGTTTTTCACAGCATAAGCATTTACCATTCAAAATTTTTGAGCAATCGTTATGCTTTTGGGTACCTCCTTTTTTGTGTTGTTCTGTTTGTTTACCTCAGGATTATATTTTTTGGACCACAAATTGGACCGGGCAAAATTTTTACCGAAAATGAATTGATGTTACAGGTTATAGCCCAAAAATCGATTGTACTTACTTTTATGATATCTATTCTAGCTCAGGTTTATGGGTTTAAACAGCTTCTCAGAAATTATTAAATCATTTTACATTCTAGTGAAACCTCTTTAACGACAGATGGTTCTTCTCTTATATTTACTTATATTTGAAATTATTAGTCAATTATTTTATTGTCAAGACACTAAATTTTATTTGTATCGATGCGTAAAAGCAACTGCTTACTTTTAATGCTTTTTCTGACAATTATTGTGTCAGGGATTAATGTTCAAGCACAATTTTCAAGCGTCACCGCTACTAGCATTGATAATAATAACCTTAAAATTGATCTTACTTTTGATGAAGATATCTATTCAAATTCATCTTGTAGTACCCTTACCTGTATTGAAATATCTGATTTTGGCCTTAGTTTAACCGGAGGAAGTGCCACGCTTAATTCAAACACTCCAATAACAATTACAAGATTAGGTAATTATGATTTTACCTCCAGGTGGGGCCCAGGTGAGCCAAATAATGCGGGTAACGAAAATTATGCTCAACATAGAAGTGATGGCCAGTTAAATGATTTGTCGAATTCTCCTAATTTAAATGGTATATTAGAAGTAATTAATCCAATAGCCCAAGTAATTCCTGGCTATACATGGTTTGCTTCTTGGCCCTTAGGTTCTGAATGCGCGCATTCTTACTACAAGGCAAATACTGCAAAATCTTGGTCAGACTCAAAAGCTGATGCTACCAATGCCGGAATTGCTTTAGGTATAGGAGCTGATTTGCTGGTTTATAATTCGCAAGAAGAATTTGAATATATGTTTAATAATCAAAATACTAAAGTGTCAAATACTTGGATTGGCTTACGCCAATATACAGGAGCCGCCGACTATAGCGAACCTTCAGGCGGATGGTATTGGGATGACGGAACACCCATGGATAACAGTGCTTCAAAACTCAAATATCAAATTACAATAGCTTTAAATGGAGTTCCAAATGGAGACGAATTAGTTACAATTAATCCCATTACAGCTCCAGCTTCTGTTTTTAGTTGTGCAGGAGTATCTGCAGTTACCCAAGTAAATGGACTTAATCAGGTATATTTAAATGATAAGTTAGATCCTTATATAGTTAGTTCTTCAATCACTGATGACAACACCAAGGTTCGTGTTGTTTTTAATGAGGATATTTTTACTGATGCAGCCGGTAATCCTCTTCTTAATTCTGACTTTACACTAAGTTTAGTTCAAAACGGAAGTGCAGCAGACTTAAACTCTGTTAACCCAACCTCTATAGCTAATTATGGAGATAATGTGTTTGATCTACTTCTTCCAATGAATGGACTACCAATTACAGGAAAAGAAGTCCTAACAATCTTACCTTCTGCTGGAATCGTTTTTGATGCAGCAAGCAATGTAGCCTCGTCAGTTCAATCTAATAACGTTGTGAATTTTAATCCCCCAAAAACAGGTCCGATTTACTTGAGTAATATATATAAAACTTCAACGGTTTCAGGCTCAATAGTTGTTGCTTCAGAAAGCTTTTTATGTGATGACGTTTCTTATAACAACTATAACCAAGCATATCACGACGGCACTATTTTAGAGCCTCAGGTTGGGAATTATATGATATACAATAATAGATACTCTTATCCTTCAACAATGTTAGATGGGTCTGATTTTGGGTATTTTCATCTTCGAGGATTTAATAGGATTTTAGAGATTCGTAAATCAGATGGGCTTGTTGTTGCAAAATATTCATGCGATTAAATAAAGAGTAAGACTACTTTATAATTTCAAATAAGACATGCAGACTCTAAAATCTAATGCTTCAATTCATCAAATTATACTTCTAATATTAGCAGGGGAATCTGCTTTTATACTTCCCTTTGTTTTACCAAGGATTTTTAGACCTACCTATTTAGATGTTTTTGCTCTTAATAATCTTGAGCTGGGTACTTGTTTGTCGATTTACGGAATTATAGCACTTTTATCTTATCTATATGGAGGGGCTATTGCAGATAAATATTCTCCCAGAAAACTTATTGCAGCCTCTTTGCTTTTAACTGCCTTTGGCGGTGTTGTTCTTTCTACTTTTCCTTCTATTCAAGTATTAAAGGTTGTTTATGGATATTGGGGGTTCACTACAATTTTTTTATTTTGGGGAGCAATGATCAAAGCTACCCGAGTCTGGGGTGGAACCTCAAAACAAGGAAAGGCTTTTGGGTTCTTAGAAGGTGGAAGAGGTTTTGTTGCAGCTTCCATAGGCGCTATTGGGGTTTATATTTTTTCAATGATATTACCCGAAAATCTTGCTAACGCCTCACTTGTCGAGCGTCAAGATGCTTTTCGATATGTAATTCTTTTTGCGACCTCACTTGCTAGCTCCGTTGGTCTTTTAGTTTTCTTTTTCATGAAAGATCCCGAAGAAACAAATATGCCAGTAAAAAGCCTTGATTCTTCCCTTGTAAACATCAAAAAAGTTTTAAAAATACCCTCGGTTTGGTGGTTAATGTTTATTGTGCTTTCTGCTTATGTTGGATATAAATTAACCGGAATATTCTCTTTGTACGCTAAGGAGATTATGCTATTCGATGAAATAAAAGCGGCTCAAATCGGAACTTTTCAACTCTATATTAGACCGATTTTAGGGGTTGCAATTGGTATTATGGCAGACAAAACAAAAGGTTCTCTGTGGATCATTATAGGCTTTATAGTGATGCTTTTAGGTTCCTTAATTTTTGCTTCTGGTGTAGTTCAATCAGATTTAAACTTCTTGTTTTTCTTGTCACTAACTATAACAGCAACAGGGGTTTATTCCATTCGTACACTTTACTTTGCGGTTTTACAAGAAGGTAAAATCCCTCTAGCAATTACAGGAACAGCCATTGGTTTGATATCCGTTATTGGATACACTCCAGATATCTTTGTTGGACCCGTAATGGGGTACTTACTGGATCGTTCGCCAGGAATTGTTGGTCATCAGCAGGTATTTATGATGTTGTCAGTTTTTTCTGCCTTAGGATTATTCGCCGCGATTCGATTTTCGAAATTAGTAACGCATAATAAAGAATAAAAGAATCCTTTATAACGCGACAGCGGTTTCCCCTTTTATTTGAATCTCCTTGTCATAGACAAACAAGCTCAAGCTCGCATTAGAATTTGTAGAAAAAGATATGTTTTTCTGGGTAATTGTAACAGATAAGATGACGTTTCTGAAATTTATCCTAAACTCTATTTCGTTCCATGCCTTTGGTAACCTTGGGCGAAAACAAAGCTGGTCGTTTTGAATACGCATCCCAGCAAAACCTTCGACAATACTCATCCAGGTTCCAGCCATACTCGTAATATGAAGTCCTTCTTCAACTTCAGTGTTATAATCATCTAAATCTAAGCGTGCTGTTCGTAAATAAAATTCGTATGCTTGGTCTTCTTTTCCAAGCCTAGATGCTAAAATAGAATGTACGCAAGGAGATAATGAAGATTCGTGAACGGTTAACGGCTCATAAAAGTTATAGTTACGCTTAAGAGTCTCGAGATCAAAATGATTTTCAAAAAAGTAAAACCCTTGTAAAACATCAGCTTGTTTAATATATGGGGATCGTAAAATTCGATCCCAAGACCAATTTTGATTAATGGGGCGTTCAGAAGAATCAAGACTAGAAACAGGAAGCAGCTGTTTGTCTAAGAATCCGTCTTGCTGCAAAAACACTTGTTTTTCTTCGTTGTATGGGAAATATACATTTTTTGATATCGCATTCCATTCACGAACTTCCTCAAGGTTTATTTTTGTCTTCTCCGCAATGCGTTTAAAATTTTCAGGGGATTTCTCCTTAGTTTTTTCAACTTGCTCGGCTGTATATTCCAAACACCATTTGGCAATATAGTTTGTGTACCAGTTGTTGTTTACATTATTTTCATATTCATTAGGCCCAGTTACTCCCAGCATAACATAGGAATTTTTGTCTTCTGAAAAATTGAAGCGCTGTGCCCAAAATCGACTAATCCCGATAAGCACTTCGAGGCCCATTTCCGGTATATAAGAAGCATCAGCCGTATAGCGTTCATAATTAAAAATTGCAAATGCAATTGCTCCGTTTCTATGAATTTCCTCGAAAGTAATTTCCCATTCGTTATGGCATTCTTCCCCATTCATAGTGACCATTGGATAAAGCGCAGCTCCAGAAGTAAATCCAAGTTTAGCAGCATTTTCAATGGCACGATCAACTTGATGATAACGATATGCCAACAGATTTCGGGCTACCTCTTGCTTTTTGGTAGCCATATAAAATGGGATGCAGTAGGCCTCTGTGTCCCAGTAGGTACTCCCACCGTATTTTTCTCCTGTAAATCCTTTAGGGCCAATATTTAGGCCTGCATCAGCACCAGTATACGTTTGATTCAGCTGAAAAATGTTAAACCGAATTGCTTGTTGGGCTTTTACATCACCGCCAATCCTAATATCGGCACGTTCCCAAATTTTTGCCCATTCTGCTTTATGATTATGAAGAAGCCTGTCGAAACCGAGTTTGCTTGCCTTTTGAAGCTCAGTATCTGCTAGTTTATTTAATTCAGCTTTTGGGTGTTTACGATCGGTAATATAACCTCCATATTTAATCAACGTAATACTATCTCCTTCAGATAGATGATGGCTATAATTTAAAGTAGTTTTATTGATTTCTCTTTGAGGCTTCTCCTTCCGTTTTATCTGCGTCTTACCAGCCCAAAATTCTGTATCCATAAAGGTACACACATGAAATTCTGTTTTGAGGGTGTGTGAATGAATAAAAGCTTTGCTTTCTTTTGTTGAAACCTGGTCAATTTCCCAAAATTGATCTTCCCAGTTGCTATCCTGATTTGTTATTCCTGCATCAAGATAAGGGATTAGATCAAGCTTTGTTTCTCCGCTAATTGCAGTTACAGTATAGTGGATTGCACCTAGATTTATTTGATCTAAAGAAAGAAATCGTAAGCTTTTGACATGAATCCTAGTTTCGTCTTGAAGTTTACACTTAAAAGTTCTTGTGTAAGTTCCTTCTTGCATATTAAGCTCGCGTTCATATTCAGTAACTTCTTTACATAAATTCAGGTCTAAATTTTGCCCATTTACTTTTACATGAATTCCTATCCAATTGGGTGCGTTTAATACTTTAGCAAAATATTCGGGATACCCATTTTTCCACCAACCAACTCTGGTCTTATCCGGATAATAAACCCCCCCAATGTAACTTCCTTGAAAGCTAGGTCCAGAATAATCTTCTTCAAAATTTGCACGCTGACCCATAGCGCCATTTCCAATGCTGAATATACTCTCGGAAGATTTAACATTTTCAGGGTTCCATCCTTGTTCTATTATTTTCCAAGGATTTTGGTGGTAGTGAGATGCGTTCATTAAATAGCTGCTAGTTTATTGAGTAGGGAAATGTTTATTTGTTCAAGCGATTCGAAAACATAATCTGCTGCCTTAAGTTCTTCAGGATTACCTATACCAATAGCTGTCATTCCAGCTGTTTTGGCTGCAGCAACACCTGCGCTTGCATCTTCGAAAACAACACATGATTTGGCAGGGGTGTTTAGGTTTTTGGCACCTAATAAAAAAACCTCAGGATTGGGTTTTGAATGCCTAACATGAGTTCCGTCTACAATGATACTAAAGTAGGGAGTAAGGTTTAATTTTCCTAAAATTAACTGGGCATTTTTACTAGCAGACCCTAGAGCAACAGGCACATTATTATTTTTTGTAAAATCTAATATATTCAATACTCCTGGAAGGATTTCTTCCGATCCCATTTCTTGAATCAGTTGCAGATAATGCTTGTTCTTTTGGTTTAAAAGCATGTCTTTTTTTTCTTGAATCAGATCTTTTTTACCCCACTGAAGCAGCAAATCTAATGAATCTGATCTACTAACCCCTTTTAGGTTTTCATTCTGACTCTCTGTAAGATTAAAATCAAAGGTCTCTGCTATTGTTTTCCATGCAATGAAGTGGTACTTGGCTGTATCGACAATCACTCCATCTAGATCGAATATAAATGCATTCATAAATTAAGGTCAATAGTTTTGAATAAAAACAAATATATTATAATCCTTTTTTTAATTGGAGAAGAACTGCAATAAAAAGACGGAAATATTAAAAGCTTTTATTTATCTACAATGGTGATCTGCGGCACGAGTAGCTACTTGAATATTGGGCTTCATATTTACGCGATAACCTAATGAATTTGCCCAACCTCGAGACGCATTTACAAGAGGATTAGACTTAAAGCTTTCATCTTCATTATAATCCATATCTATTTGAATTTCAACATCAAGAGACTGTTTCATTTGTTCAGCAATGTCAATACTCATTTCTGTTTCCTTCCACAATCGTGTCCAAAGATCTTGTATTTTAGGAAACCCAATTTTATGAACAATATAATGAACTCCTCTATTGCCTAGACGGTAAGCAATTACCGTTGCATAAAGCGTTCTTTTTGCTATGCTTTGCGAGTCAGTACCTATGTGTATAGTAACATAAGGGTGTTTAGCAACCATAGCTTTGGTGTAAGAGATAGGGTCAATCAGTGTTCCATTAATGTTCTTAAAGATCATGTTTTTTTAATTAAGCCCCTACTGTTTGGTCAATAGAGGCTTTAGATTATTTTATTCCAACCCTTGCCCTTGAATGTAAGGCGCGCCTTGGTCTTTCAATTTTTGTTCCAAAACTTTAATCTTATTTTCTGAAAGGTTTTTAACTTTTTCGCCAAGCTGTTTGGTCATTTTTTGAGCCAAAACCATACTCTTTTTGTGAAGAGGTGTTGGACCATAAGTCGATCCCATTCCTCTATAAGCTACTCTGAGATGGGTTTGAACACTCGGAGGGTTTCGTTCACCTATTTCACCTTTCGATGGGTTTCCTTGAACAGACTTCATGAGTGCCACAACTTCTTGTTGCAGGCTTTGAATTTCACTATTTATTTCCCCTGGAGTGATGCTAGAATTATCTAATGCTGCTTTCAAAGCCATTAATTTCATTTCACTACGATCCATTACGTCTTCAATTACATCGAGTTCTTTTACTAAAGCAGATAAAGACTCTCTGTAGGCGTCGTAGTCTTGATGAGATATTCCCTGAAGAACCCCATCACGAATAGACTTTACTTCAAAAGTAACAGGCTCATCCAATTGAGTGATTGCTCCATTATCATCTAGATAAAGTGTTGCGGTATAGTTTTGCGGAATAACAAGCGCCCCAGAGTTAAAGCCTCTGCGTCTTATTTTTCCATTTTCTGGAATCGATGCTGGATTAAAATGTTTCAAGTCCCAAGCAATTCGGTTACTTCCCTTTTTAGCTTTTGTGCTTAGTTTTCTAACAATATTTCCATCTGGATCTTGAATGGTTAGTAAGACATTAATAGACTGTTCTTGGTTTTCTTTATCCAAAGCATCCCATCCTGGGAATGGAACATCCATATTTTTTTTATTTAATGCTTTTTCATTTTTTATACGAGTAGATTTTAAATTTGAAAAATCACCAGAGAGATGGTAGGTAAAAACAGCTCCAAAGGTTGGATTTTTAGAGAAATAATAGTCTGCTCCAGTATTTCCAATATTACTTCTAGGAACATACCATTTGGCGGTTCGAGGCGCAAAAAGTTTTCCTTTTCGCTTTAGGTTTGCCGGCGTCATTTCTCTTAAAGCGCTGTAATCGTCTAGTACATAAAATCCACGACCAAAGGATGCTGCAACAAGATCATTTTCTCTTTTCTGAATTGTTAAATCTCTAAAAGAAAGCGTTGGTGTTCCAGGTAGCTTCTGCCATGTATCTCCAGCATTTAGACTGACATAAATTCCAAACTCGGTTGCTGCAAAAAGAAGATCTTTATTAACATGATCTTGAACAATTCTCCAAACTAAAGTACGCTTTGGAAGGTTGCTACTAATCGATTTCCAAGTTGCACCGAGGTCAGTACTTTTAAATAAATACGGGTTAAAGTCACCTTCTTTATGGTTGTCTAAAGCCACGTATACTGTATTTTCATCAAACAAATCAGCTTTAATATCATTAACAAAAGAACGACTTGGTATTCCAAGTTTACTCGCAGGAATTTGGCTCCATTGCTGTCCGCCATTTTTAGATATTTGAATGTATCCATCATCTGTTCCTGCAAAAAGAACACCTTCTTTTATTGGAGATTCTGACAAGGAAGTAATGGAATTATAATTTGACATTGCGCCAATATCCCATGCGTTATCCCAGCTCTGCTGTCTTCCCATAATTGGAAGTGTAATACGCTCTTCATTTCGTGTCAAATCATCAGAAACGGGCTCCCAATCATCTCCTCGGCTCTCCGACTTCCATACTCTATAGGAAGCGAAATATAGCCGCGCAGGATTGTGTGGGCTCACCAAAATAGGAGCATCCCAATTAAAACGCTCAAAAGGATCCCCTTCTTGAGGTTGTGGCTGAATAAGAACAGGCTCACCTGTTGTTAAATCAACTCTGTGTAGACCTCCTTGTTGCGTTTCGGCATAAATAATGTCATTATAAACAGGGTCGGTTGCGGACTGATGACCATCGGCAAATAAGGTTTTATACCAATGCTTGTTTGCAATTCCTTCTCTTTCGTCTGTTGCAGAAGGTCCACCGACAGATCCATTATCTTGAGTTCCTCCAAAAATGCTGTAAAAAGGTTCAGCATTATTTACCGCAACTTTATAGAATTGGGTTAAGGGTAAGTTTTTGATGTAACGCCAGTTTTTAGCTAAATCGAAACTTTCATAGATTCCAGCATCTGTTCCAATCATTAAATAGTTTGGATCATCCTTTTTGAAAATTATGGCATGATTATCCGAGTGCTTTTTTTCTTCTTTTAACTGAGTAAAAGATTTACCTCCATCTTCGGAGGTTAATACGCGAACATTCATTAGGTACAAGCGGTCAAATTTATGTGGACTTGCATACAGTTCTTGATAATAGTGAGGTCCAGTTCCGCCAGAAACGGTATCAGACATTTTGCTCCAAGAGCTACCTCCATCTTCTGATCGGTATAGTCCTCCCTTTTTTCTATCTACCTCAACAGCCGCATAGATTACATTTGATTTTTGAGGAGAAATTGCTAATCCTATTTTACCCAGGTTAGATTTTGGAAGTCCATTGGCTAATTTTTTCCAAGTTTCTCCTCCGTCTTTTGAACGATGAATTCCAGAGCCTGGTCCTCCACCCATATAAGCGGCTACTGTGCGATGACGATCCCAAGTTGCTGCATAGAGTACTAAAGGATTGTTAGGATCAATTAAAAGATCAGTTGCTCCAGTCCATTCAGAATTTCCTAAAACTCTTTTCCAGCTTTTACCACCGTTTGTTGTTTTGTAAACTCCACGCTCACCACCTTTTTTCCAAAGAGGTCCTTGGCTAGCAACCCAAATTACATTCGAATTGTTTGGGTGCACTATGATTTTTGAAATATGTTCTGAGCTTTTAAGTCCCATATTTTTCCAGGTAGCACCACTATCTGGACTTAAATACACGCCATCTCCATAACCAACATGGCGCCCTCCAACATTTTCTCCACTACCCATCCAGATTCGAGATGGATCATTGGGATCAATGGTTATACATCCTGTTGAATAGGATGCTTCTTTGTCAAAGATTGGAGACCAAGTGGTTCCAGAATTTTCTGTCTTCCATACGCCGCCGGATCCAACCGCAACATACCAAACGTTATCATTGTCAGGGTGAATAGCGATGTCAGCAATTCTACCAGATAAAAAAGCAGGACCTAGATTTCTAAATTTAAATGCATTTAAAGAAATTTCAGGTGCTTTTTCTACTTTCTTTTTTTTGCGTTGAGCCTCAAGACTGAAGCTGCTTAGAAAAAATATGAAACTTAATAAACTGAGAATAAACTTTTTCATAATACTTTATTATTGAGTTAGTTTAATAAATGTACTAAAAAAAAACCTTCCATTAAGCGTTAGCTTTTTTTGATTCAAACTTAGGAAATAGCAAGGAATTTACTTTTTTAGACAGCCAAATCAGCGTAATCATGTTTGGAATGGCCATTAAAGCAAATGAAATATCAATGATTCCAATTACAAGATCAACTGTTGCTACTGCCGAGAAGACTATACTAACAATATATATATAGTTATACCAAGGGCCCCATTTTTTACTGGTCAAATACCCCAAACATTTAACCCCATAATAAGAATAAGTAAAGAGGCTAGAAATTCCAAACACAAAAACCATGAGTAAGAGTAATTCATCTCCTATACCATAGAATAAGCGATTAAAGGCTTCGAGGGTAAGATCAATACCGTTAAGGTCGGGGTTTTCTGTTGCTCCGCTTATTATAATAATCAGTCCAGTAATAGAACAAACCAAAACAGTATCTAGCAACGGCCCTAAAGAAGCGACAAGACCCTCATGAATTGGATTCTTAGTATTCGATTGGCCGTGATACATAGGCGCGTTACCAATTCCACTTTCATTAGAAAAAACAGCCCTTCTAACCCCAATAATTACCAAAGCCCAAAAACCTCCGGTTGCAGCAGCTTGAAGGGAAAAAGCTTGACTAAAAATCTCACTTAAAGCTGGAATAATTGCCTCGTAATTTAGGGCCAACATTGTTACTCCAATCCCAAAATAGAGCCCTACCATTATAGGCACTAACATGGAGGTTACTTTAACTATTTTTTTCAATCCACCTAAAATAACCAATCCACTGATTAGGGCTAAGAACAGCCCAATTATTATTTTCCAGTTTAAGTCACCAATATTAAAAAACTGATTGGGCTCAATTACACTGACTAAGGTTT
>Ga0209711_10002933_pt1 | contig 14709 bp, 6 predicted proteins | sample ArcticOcean_MG_C_7_FD_187441 | JGI IMG/M metagenome (GOLD analysis project Ga0209711, IMG submission 187441) | Marine microbial communities from western Arctic Ocean - ArcticOcean_MG_CB11_88 (SPAdes) (version 2) | ecosystem: Environmental > Aquatic > Marine > Oceanic | place: Arctic Ocean... | reverse complement strand
GTATGATTTTCAAGGAGGCGAAGCAACGACTTGCGAAATAGTAAGTGAATTAAATCAGAAAGAAGGGGATGGAGTCGAATTTGACTGCGATGAAACAGAGGGTAAAGTATATAAATATGAAAAGGGGGGTATTTTATCACCTTTTTTTTTACCTTTAAACATTAAATACCACTTTTTTCAACTATATATATAATGGCAGAAGCAATTTTTTCAGGCGACAGGACAATAAAACTTGTCAAACAACTTATACGATACGACATACCATTTTTGTTGCTCGGTAAATCATCTATTGGTAAATCCTATTCAATCATTGAAATGACAGAAAGATGGAGGATGCCAAAGTCTTTATTATATATCGGCTCAGAAAAACCATCAAATATTGAAGGTCTACCAAGATTAACAGGAACAAGAGCAGGTGGAGACACCTTGGATTTTTATAAGCCAAATTGGTTTCCAAACACATTTTTAATTGAATCTTATGTTTCTAACGGAAAAAAGATTTTTGACAAATATGTTGAAGACCACTTTGATGGAGATAAAGCAGGATGTATAACAGGTGAAAATTTTCAAGCCTTAAATAGCATTTTTGAAGGTCTTTTTATTTGGGAATGGGACAGTAATGTCACAACCAAACAAGAAATGAAGATTTCGGATGTAAACGACGGAAAGTTGTCTACAAGTTATCTCAATGAAAAAGGAATGAAGGTTGAAAGACAATTATATTCTGATGCAGAATTGTTTAAGATGCAGGAATCAGGAGATTTTGTGGTTAGAGATGACGTTAGAGACCTATGCCTTTATTTAAGCACGTTGCTTGGATACGGTAACTTTTGGTTGATTTTAGATGAGTTAGATAAAGTAGACGAAAGCGAGCAAGATAAATATGCTCCACTCCTACATATTGTAAGAGAGCGTATCATTAAAGACTACTCTATGCGTACTCTTAATGAGGGTAAAGGTGTAGGAGTGCCTACAAAAGTAAAAGCAGGTTCAAATTATGAAGTGGTTAAATCTCAACTTGATGAAGCTATTGAAATAGGTATGCCTCTATTGGACTCAAGAATTATTGGTATAGCAAATGCAACGGCAGATATTGAAGATGCTTTATTCCGTCGTTTTTGTCATGTGATTATTGAGGAGATAATGATGGTGAGCGCACCACCAACTGAATTAGCGGGAATGCGTATGTGTCTTGATGAGGTCACAAAAGATAGTCAAGCAGGTGCGTTAACTGATGACCTTGAGTTCCAATTATTGAATGAAGTGAATCTGCAATGGCAATTTGGATTTTTACCTACTATGCTTAATTCGAGAGATGCGGGTAATAATTATATTAGGGAAGATTTTATGAAAGAGTTTGCTAAAAAGCCCTCTTTTTCAAAGGGTAGTCAAAATGCAATAATTGCAGGTAAAAAAACATCGCAACAAGAATTGTATGATAAAACTAAAACATCAGCACTTTTCAAAATTATTAGAAACAATTTTGGTGTAGATAATGAGATGGACGGTGGAGATAGCGTAAGGCTACAACAAGGGGTATATAAGTGTTTGGCATCTGCTATTTTAGGAGGTTCAGGCACTTTTACTTTGGAAACCGCAGGTAAAGAAACTCCATCTCTGTCTACAACAATGGTGAGTGCTTTGAAACAAATGATTCAAGATGCTTTACAGGACGCTGATGGCGATGCAGTAGAAGCAACTAATATTCTTCTTCTAAATATGAAAAAAGAATCTAATAGCGTCTCTAACAACGCAGAAGCGGTTGCTTGGATGGGAAAACTTTTAGGCTTGGTACAAGAAAGTGAAGGCACGGGTGTAAGAGAAGAAATAGTAGGTAATTTTTACCCTTCAGCAATTGAGTTTATTGCAAGGCATAAAGCACCCTCAGATGAAAAAGACCAACTTATTCGTTTTGTAAACGCTTTTATTGTGATGGATATTGATGAAAATGAAATTTCAGATGAAACGGCACAAGTAGATATTAAGGCTCTTGAAAAGTTAAGCGTCATGAACGCATTGAATGCTTTGCAACAAAAGCAAATTAAACCTTTTGCCACGGTACGTGCTATGCAAGAAGCAGGTCAGCAGGGCGCAGTAAGAATGCTTGTTGATATTCTATTAAAAGGAAAAACAGGAGACACAAAAGCTAAACTTGAAAAAATGCGTGAAGTTTACGGAAAATAATGGCATTAGATGTGAAATTCCCCGAAAGTCCTTTTGAGGATTTTGATACGTTCTTTAAGTGGTATTTAGACACTATTGAGCGCAATATGCCTGTGCCTATGATTGAGGTAAATTCTTCTAATAACCCTGCATCATACTCTCAAAAGCTACCTGAATTATCAGAAGAGCAATACACTTTTGCTTATAAACAAATTCGAGAAATAACTAAAATACCCTCTGATGTTTATTTAATGTATGACGCAAGTTGTGATACTATATATAGCTATTGGGATTCGAGGAAAAAAGTTTATCGTATTGCAATAAATACAAATTTTTTCTTAACTATTGCCTTTCCCAAAATAATGAAAGCGGGAATAACGCATGAGTTAGGTCATGTTTTCAATGGGGATTGTATTAACGCTGACCCATGCCACTCCTTTTGCGGAAATATCTGTGCCGATGTACGTATTAACGCCTCTTTAGGGGATGATGTTTGTGATATGCTTGCATCTGTTTTGAATTATCGTAAAAGTGAATTACCATTTGTTCCATCCCGTTTTTATCCTAAATATGAACTACCTGTAAACGAAGCAGGTTGGGCATACGAGATTGCTCACAATGCTTATCACATGGTTCAGCCTGATGATGATTGTACCGAAAGAGAGCCACCTCAAGGGGGACAACAAAAAGGCGGAGGAGACGATGATATGGTAAACCCTGCTCCTGAAGGAGACGATGATATGATAAACCCTGCTCCTGAAGGTGAAGGAGAAGGAGAAGGCGAAGGAGAAGAAGAAGGCGAAGGAGAAGGAGAAGGCGAAGGAGAAGAAGAAGGCGAAGGAGAAGGCGAAGGAGAAGGCGAAGGAGAAGGCGAAGGAGAAGGCGAAGGAGAAGGCGAAGGAGAAGGAGAAGGAGACGGAGACGGAGGAGAGCCAACAGACGGTGAAACACCTCCACAAAGAGGAAAACAGGGGAAGCCAAAAAAAGGAGGAAACGGCGCAGAAGGGACAGGAGAAGATATACCGCCTAACGACCCTAATGTTGAAAGGGCAAAGGATACGCCTATTGGACAAGCGGGAGGTACTGCGGAAGAAGAAGTTCCTGATAAAACAGGTGAGGGGGGAGAATCGGGGTTGACGGAAAAGGAAAAAGAATTAGAGGAAAAAATAGGAAAAAAAGAAATTATAAAAAGTTCCAAAAAAAGCATTGAAGGTATTGACCATTTACTTGAAAGTGAAAATGTCACGGATTCTGAAAAAAACAAGTTGGAGCGTAAAAAGAAAAATTTTGAGGATTTAATCAAGCAAATTGAAGAGTCATGAGTTTGGAGTCATTACAAAATAAATACGATAAAATCCTAAATGAAACAAAGGATATTACAAGTCCTATTATTGACAGGCTTACAGGCAACCCAAGTCCTTCGGAAGTAGAATCAGTAAGCGAAGACGGAATTATACATCGTCCTTGTGGGGTGTCTAAAAGAGTACCTAAACTCGACCCCGTTCAGATTGATGAGGCGCAAAGAAAACAAGAAGAGATTGTTACTCAAGTTGATGAGAATCCTTTTGAATTTCCCGATGCTGCTCAAGTAAGAGGAGATGTTTCAGTAGGAGTGGGTTCAGGCTCAAGCAGAGAGAAAGTTTCTTTACCTGTAATGGGTAAGCCTAAATGGTTCAAAGAATTAAAAAAACTTGTCAAAGGCTTTGGTAAACCTACTCGCGCTCGTGGTCGTGATTATTATGATATTGAAAGCCTTGTAAGAAATGTGCCTGAAAAAGAATCAGTTCGGCAAAAGAAGAAAGGCGATTTGGTTTTTACGATTGTAGATACTTCAGGTTCAATGACTCAGCGAGCCGCCACAGGAAGAACATATATGCAGGAAATGGCAAAATACGTTCCTCAAATCGTAATGGATTACGACGGCTTTGTAATGGTTATTGACACCGAGATTAAAGATATATTTCCTAACAAGCAAGTGCGCAAAGCTATGAAAGCCGCTAATGCGAATGCTATGATGCTCGCAGGAGGTGGAGGAACAGATTTTGATAAAGCGTATGAAGAAATTGTCCGAAGACAAAGGGCGGAAAAATTTGATTCTTTAATTATTGTATTAACAGACGGTGGAGTCTATCTACCTGCCAATATGGTGCAGGAACTTAGAAGTAGTATCGTAGTGATGCCAAAAGAGGAATTAGATTGGTTCTCAAAGGCAAATCCTAAATTTATGGCGATGGTGGCAAGTCCTCAATATCCCGCAGTAAAGATTGTTGCTATTGATTTTAAAACTGAAGAATAAAATGGAAGCAAGACAAAGATTAAATAAAAGCATTGAATCGTTTATTATCAATAAGCGTAGCGATTACGTTTATAGTATAGGCGACTTGAATTTTTTGCGTAAATATGATAAATGTGAAGACGCAGGTTTGAATGAAAATGTAGTCTTTAAAAAAGTTTGGGAATTAGCCTCCAATATGGAGGAGGAGGTAAAGCCTGAAAATAGATTTAATGGTGACGTATTAATTACTCATGGGGGTAGCGGAAAAGCTATTACAAGTGCGCCTGACGGAGCGTCTTTTCACGTTATGAACCATGATTACTTTTGTCATGAGATTACTAAATCTCTTACAAGCGGAAGACAAAAAGAAAACTTTTTACGTTACGATTTTGGCTCTATTGCCGAATATTTCTACTTAGGCAATACCAACGGATTACCTTCTTACGATTTAGTTATAACTCACCCTCCTGCTAAGTGTCGATTTGCAGAATTAGACTATGATGAAACATTGGCTCAACTCGGTAGGTCTGATGCAAGAGCATATTATGGAGTAAGGTCATTTTCTTTCGTAAGAAAGGGAGGCTATTTAATGGTAATCGTCCCAAGAGAGGAATTCCGTCAAACACATGAAAAAATTGTTGAATTATTATTCCACATAGAAGGCGCAACATTTGATTTTGAAGTTCCCGAAATTACAGGAGAAGATTACATCTTGAAATACAAAAGAATATGACAGACCTACCTTTATTATACATGATGAAAAGCCATACTGAACGTGCCGAAATGCACGAAGAGATTTTAATGGCATTGGAAAATATTAGCAGTAGTTCTTTGCAAAATATTTATAGACAACTACAAAACGTAGATGCAAAAAGAGTGCTTATAAGAGAACTTTTAATTTCGATGACGATGGGTACAGATTTAAGCACCTCTTTATTTCAAATTGACAACACTATTGGAAAAGACGCACAATACGAAGAATAATGAATTTTAAACAATTACAAAATGAAGCGTTGGCGATTGAACTATTAGTCAAATATCAGCCAATTATAGATGATATTATTACTCTATCTGAAGGTGTTGGAGTAATGTCAGAAGATGACAGATTACATTGGATTTCAAGCCATGCTTTGAAAAGAGGGTCAGATTACTTTTTTGTCGAAGAGTATATTAAAGGCGAAGTCGATATGGGCGATAATGTTCTTGGGCTTCAGAGCGATTCCATGGGTCGAAGTTTGCAAGAAAAATATTCTTCAAATGATATTATTTACGCTTGTACCTATCATGAATTTTTGCAAGGAAATAAACCTAATAGTGGTGCAATCATATTTAACAATCCTCCTCTTCGACTTGAAAGAAAAAAATTACCACAAAATGAATATGAGCAGAGAAGTGTGCCATATCAGGCTGCTTACATTAAAGGTTTAGAGTATGTGAATTATGATGTAAGAAATTGTAGAGTTCAAAAAATTGAAAGCACACAAGAAGATGATGTAAATGATAGCGGGCTAAAGCCTATAAAGGGCAAAGAGGATATTGAGAAATTAATAGACGGAACGCCTGATTTCATTATCACTATTGATAAGGAGCAATTTGGTAGCTTTGAAACTAATTTTTGTACTTCAATAGATAGCACAACGACTATTGAAAACATTACATCTGCATTGCCTGAATATAGTGGGGGTGGCATTAATATCTATAACTCGGAAATTGATACTGAAGATGTATGCAATCCGATAATGTTTGAGATAGAAGAAAACGTTTTAATTGCCGTTCCTGATATTTTTTCGAGTTATGTAAAAGACTCAAAAAAGAAAAAACAAGATTACAGGTTTTTCAAAACGGATGGAGGATACGTTATCGACACTTCTGAATCCACGAATTTCAACAAAGAAGTTCAGATTCAAGGAGAATCTATATCAGTTGATATTAGGGTTATAACGCATTTGAACGTTATGATTTTTGAAGACTTTAATAACTACCCTGCGGTATTTGTTAAGTACAACCCCCTTAGCCCCATGCAGCAGCCTGCAACTGCGGAAGAGGTTCAAGCCTCACAGGTAGAGGCGTTGAAGTTGCCGAATTTTATTCTTGCCCGTCAAATGCGTATTCCATATTTAGGGAAAAAACTAAGTATTAGTTTGGTTTCTTTAGAGAAGTGGAGTAAAAGTAACCTGTCGTATGGAGCGGCAGTAGAGATAATGACAGAACACCTCTCTCATTATACCACCATAGAAAATTACTCAAGTCTCACGAGCAGAGCCGTCGTTAGAACTAACAATGGGCAAGTTTATGAGCAAACTAAAGTTGCGGTTGAAAAACGTTTAACAGATTCTAAGGGTAAAGTAGATAGCATTAAATTTAATGAAATAATGTCTAAGTACGCCTTTACTATTGAAGAGACATTTTTTAATCTTAATCCTAACTTTAGCAACCCTGAAAAATTATTAGGATACTTTTTAGGCATGGGAATTTCTCCTAATAATCTGTATGTAGGTGAAATAAGTCCTTACAGATTGCTCTGTGCAAGGTTGCTTGGTGTGGATTATGCTCTTAACTATTTTGACCTATGTAGAGATAGCGCAATTGCAGGACATTTATTTGTAAGTTCATTTGAGGAGGGAAAGCCAATTTTTTGTAATGCAGACGTAGTTCTTGGTTCTAATATTTTTGTAACTAAAGCCAAAATAGAAACAGATATTTTTCAAAAAGAATTATCTGACTTTTTTGGAGAAGAGATTGCTCCTTTAGTTTTAGAAAACCACCAAAATCTGCTAAAAGAATATTCACCAAAATTCATGAAACTTCATCATGGGACAAAACAAGAGTATCAAAGTGCGGTAAGAAACAACGGGGTGGGTTCGCCATACGACAATATTTCTGAAAAAGGAGAAAAAACAAATATAGCTAACAGGATGCAAGAACTTACCCGCATCACGTTGGCTTTAGGATTATTTGAAGGTGACTATGTTGGAAATGGTATGCTTGATATACCAAGCGGAAGCCAATCGAACACCAATTTGATTGACATGATGCACAAGGTGTACGATGAAGGCTTAGAAAGGAAGTATTCCTCCGAAGTTTTAAATAACCTAAAAGCGAAATTTAAAAGAGAACTAACTTACTATTCTGCCGAGGGAGGACAATCTGCGTTTTCCAAGTATTCAAGAAGGATGGACGGTATTTCATTGTATGGAAGAGCGTCGGATAAGTTGAGATACAACAATTTAGATAAGACTACGGCTATTGAAAGGTTTTATTTTGACCCAAAATCTGCTCGTGCAGGAGCGCACAATCTTTTGACGCTTGGTTTAACGATTACCAACAAAGAAATAGAAGATGACGGCTCTGCTCGTCAGACTGAAGTAATAACAATTGATTGGGAGAATTATAAAAAGAAAGGTCAAAAAGAACCACCAAAATTAGACGCAAAATTTATACAACAAGCACTACCTGATAATAGTGAAAAGCTAAAAAACTTAGGATACGATGTAGATGATTCACGAGTGATAAAAGAACTTTCACGCATCATTTCAGCAAGGGCAAGTGGTTTATATCATGAAATTGCTTCCAAATCAAGAATTGAAGGCGACGAGTTATACACTCTTTCATACTCACTTACAAGTGACGAAGGTTTTGATGAAGGTATTGAGTTTTTATTTAATCTTAAATACAACAATTTCCCTGTTAAGCCTATCAACCGTATTCCTATATTTTTAGAAAATAATAGAACTTTTGGAAACACAAAAAATTATATCGCTACGGCATACAATCCATTGGACGGCTCTCCTGCGGGCTTTTCTTTAAGGCAAGCGCAAAGAGATGGTATAAGATTCTTAGGTGCAAGTGGAAATAGCGGGTTATTAGCGCACGAAGTAGGATTTGGTAAAACAACTTCCTCTATTGCCAAAGTAAGTGATTTATTCCTAAGAGGAGATGCCAAGAGAGTCCTTATTAGCGTTCCTAACCCCGTTTACGATTCAGGCAATTGGGAAGAGGAGATTAGGGGTACAAAAGATAGCGATGGTCGTGGAGTGTCAAACGGACTATTGCCTCCAAACGTTACTTTGGTAAAAATGGGGTCTATGAATAAAGCCGATTTATTGGGCAAGAAAATAAACGAGAGTGACCCTGATTATGACGAAAAAAGTGAGGGGACAGGATATGATGGAGCAGTTGCGTATAGCGAAAGCGATATGCAGTTAATGGAAAACCTTAAAGGAACAACAGAAGGTTTAATTAAGATAGTTGGAGGAGCGTTTAATAAATATGGTAAGAATAAAGAAACGTCTATGCTTACGCCTCGTGAACAAAAATATCAATTAGACGACCCTAAACTTGAAGATATGTGGATTCAACAAAATCCCTTTTTCAAAAAATCAGAAAAATATAAAAAAGAAAATATTGTTCGTATAAACGATACGCCAAGACAAACCCTTTCAGGTTTAACGACAACAATTAAGTCAGGCGATTTTGATTTTTGGGATATTGGAGATAGCGATTATATGGAGTTTGGCAGATTGTCAGATATTTTAGACACAAGCGTTGAATCAAAAAATTCTTTTACTAAAAAGATTTATGAAGAACTAATTTCTAAATCTCCTAACATCCGATGGGATGAGGAAAACGGAGGAGACCTTGAAAAGATTATGATGAAACTCGAATATATTCATAAAAAATACGAGAATAAATACAAGGAATTAACAAATAAAAGAAAAGAAATAGAGAAACAGAGTAGGGGAAGAGCGAATATTTACGGGGGCGCACACGCAGTAACTATGCAATCAGTAAAGGCAACTGCGAAAAAGAATCCAAGTTACGACATTGATACCGATAAGTATGGAAATCTTTTTAGCGGAGACCAAATGGTTGCTAACGCAGGGTATTGGATTGCAGTTAAAACTTATGAAATCCTTCAGGGAAAAGCAAAGGATAATTCCGTAGCGTGGTTTCCTTACTACGGAACGAGGTCGTTTTGGGAGAGAGTAGTTTTGCCTTGGGCGAAGAAAAATCACAAAAATTCACCATATAAAAGCGTGGAGGAATTAGAGCGTGAAATTTATACAGAATTTCCCTTTACATTAAACCCTGTGAATGGAGGAGATGCGGTTGACCCTGCATTAGAATCGTTAGCAAAAGCCCAAATAAAGACTGCTTTAGAACTTCAGATGACGGAGGAAATGGCATATTTCTTTGTAACACTAAGTAAGCAAGCACCCCTTTTCTTAGGTAAATTCAAAGAATGGGCTATACGTCCAAATAGTGTTGTACTATGCAGTCATTTAGCAATAGCTAAACTAAGTGTGGCTCAACAGTTTGGTGAGGAAAGCGTGGACTTCATGGCAGGGATATATGGAAAATCATCACCTACACAATATCTTAATACTCGTTATAAATATCCAAGAGTAAAAAACAGAGTAATCGGAACTCGACCAAGTAAAAGCGAAGTATTTAATCAAGGTGTCCGTACTCGCGGTGAAACAGAAAAACTATTCTTATCTCAATACCGTGGTATGGATATTAACCTTTTAAGTTGTGATGCGTTTGTAGTCGATGAGGTACACAACTTTAACAGGGCTTTTAATAAAGTGAAAAAAGGCTCTCGTGTTTATGGGCGGATTGAAAATAGTAAAGGCAGATTAAAAGAGAATGTCACCGAAGGAGGTAAGGTGCAGGCAAATGTAAAAGGGTCTTTGAGATACCCCGAAAATGTATATGCTTATGACACTAAAGCAAACTATAACGTAAGAGGTGAAGTTCAGAACTTTATTTCTATTTGCCTATACTTCCAAGAAAGGGGGCGTAAAATTTCAAAAGGACAAAAGAGAAATATAGAAAACACCATCTTTTTATCTGCTACGCCATTTACAGACGATAACTTTCAAATGCTATCTCTGTTTGGTGCTTTAAGCACATCTAAACTGATGCAAGGAAATGTATTTAATACTTTCGATTTTTTCCAAGTTTATGCAAAAGAACTTTGGCAAAAAGATATTGACTATCAAAATAGATACACTCTTTTTCCGAAAATTGTAGGATACAAAAATAATTATGCCCTTTCTCAGCTTATTAAAACATTTACAAATTTCAAAATAAGCGATGCTGAAATCGAAGCGCAAAGACCTCAGAAAGTAATAATCGGAACAGAAGCACCAAGAATTGAGGGTGCGGAAGAAGATGAGGGTTTACAAAAAGTTCTTTCTCAAGTCCCTTTTAATGAGGCGCAAAAGAAGATGAACTTAGACCTAAATAAATATATTACGCTACAAACGGATTCAGAACTTGAATATACCGATGCTGACTTGATAAAAGCAGAAGAAATTTTTGAAAAACTTCAAAAAAAGGGAAAAAAAGAAAATCCTGCTGACCCGTTTGTAAAAGAGTTAAGAAAAATTGTTAAGGTTACAAAGCGAAAAGGAAAACCCGATAATATTGATTATGAACTTCAGCAGTTAGATGAAATTGAAGAGTTATTGAATGAAATCGAAGAACTTGACCCTGATAACGTCTTTGCTAAAGCAGTAAGAAGAACAGTAGATGATACCGACATTGAGGGAGCGGAAGGAGGAGATTCAGAAGAATCATCTTCAGAAAGTGTAGAAGATGATGATGAAGAAGGAGCGATAAATGCAAATGCCGTTAAAAATGAAGATGATAATATCTCTTTAGCACAAAAAATTGCACAACGTGCTTTAGAGGCTTCACGCACTCAGCAACTTACTCTTATTAGCCCGTACTATTTAACGATAAACAACGATAAGAGCCTTATGAACCCTTATCTACCACCTTTGGATGGTACGTTTAGTGAAAACGCAAAAAATGTTGTAGAGAATAGTCCAAAACTCTTGTATGCGTGTAAAGCTATACAAAAAGTTCTTGAATTTGCATATAATGAAAAAGAACAACGCTATGCAGGTCAAGGTGAAGCAGAGCCTATTTTGGGGCAAGTAGTGTATGCTAATAACTATAAGTTCCGCTATCACGGAAAAGACTTTTTCCTTTTCGATTTAATGACTCAATATATTATCGACGAGAATAAAGACCTTTTAGAGACTATTTTAGAAAATTCAGGACGTGAGATGCGGGATGTTTTTGCTTCTATTGACGGACGTACAAAATCTGAAAAAACACAAATTGTAGAGGATTTCCAAAAGGGTTATTGTCTTGTATTGTTTGGAACTTCAATTATAAAAGAAGGTATAAATCTTCAAAAAAATTGTCCCATTATGTACATACTACAAGTAGGATTTGTACCCGTGACCTATATGCAGTTGCATGGGCGTGTTTGGAGACAAAAAAATCCATATAAATATGCTTTCTTAATAAACGTATTAACTCAAAATAGTATTGACGCTTTTGTATATTCTAAACTTGAACAGAAAATATCAAGCGTAAAGCAGATGTTGGGAAGTGAGGTTTATGATAGTGAAGCAACTCAATTTGATGTTGACGTATCAGAGATAAAAATAAACCTTATTACCGACCCTGACAAACTCGCAGAGATGCAATGGGAAGATTTAGAGCAGGAATTATCTCGTGACGTAGATAGATTGACCGAAGAACTTTCTGCTATGAAAAGTTTAGCGGCTGACTATCCACGAGCAAGACAGGTATATGAAGACAATATCAGGTATTTGAATACTTTTTCTGAAAATATTTACAAATATGAGTCGTACATAGCAGGGAAATTTTGGTCTGAAAAAACCACTTCAGAGAGGTATAGTATAGCAACACAAAAATTAGTTGATGCTCAATACCCTCTTCAATTTCCTTCAGAAAAAGTAAGAGATTCTTTTGAAGCGAATCCTGAAAATTTTAAGAAAAAAGACGGGAAATCTACCTACGAGAGTAGAAAAGACATGACATCAAGTTTGCGTAAGACGGTTAAGATTAAAGAGATGAAGTTAAAAGAGGGTATTACGAAAGTTCAAGAGATGAATCGAGCGGGTGTGGCTGAAAGGGAATTTAAGTTGTCATTGAAATCTCCTTTTAATTTAGACCCAACAGAATCTTTAACTGCTTTTCTTGAGCAAGTGCAACTTGTTGTTGAATTGGCTAAAAATGCTCGACAACGAACTGAAAAGTTTGAAAGAGATAAGTCCCGTTCAGAAATGATTACAGAATATTTTGAACCCGCAGCAGAAGTTGCAAAAAAAATTAAAGAAGGGGCAGAGCCTAAAGAAGTCTTGGAGGCTCTTGGTGTATTTGCAAGTAGCAGAGGGCAATATCAATTGCGAGGGATACCAATCCTAATAATTGCTTGCTTGCAAGATGCTAATCCTGATTTTGTATATGGCAACAGGGTAGATGATTCTAAGGTTGAATTTATAGGCGCAAGATTCAGGACGGGAGATGAGGCAATAACTATTGGAGCATTTAACGATTTAATATCTAATGAACAAGTTATAGACCCTGAATCGGGTACTTCTCGAAACGCAACAATTGATGACGTTGAGGAAGTTGTTCTGCGTAAGCAAAAAGAAAAACAAGAATTTGAAGAAACACTTAATAATGAGGAAGAAAGTAAAGAAAAATTACGCCAAGAATTTATTGAAAAACTAAAACAAAGAGATGGTATAGCCATACCTTCGGTGGAAGAAAGAGTAAATGATTTGGAAGCAATCTTCCCTTATCTAAACAAGGAACGCTAATATGCTTAAAACAGAAAAACTACTTAATAGTTATGGCTTAACGTTCTCGGAAGCCGAGGCGTTGTTGAAAGTGGATGTATTATCATCACTTATGAAAGCAAAAGAAAATGATAAACTTGCTTTGCACGTTTCATCATTAGACGAAAGAATAACTCAATATCTTCAAACTCAAGATATAAAAGACATTTTAGATGCAAATAGAAAAGAAGCTATTGGTGAGGCTTTAGTAGACGACTTTGAACAAGATTTAAGCGATTTTGATTTGGATTTTGATGACCTTGAAAGTGCTTCGGGATTTGATGTTAGGGTTACTGATATAGATGATATAGATATAGATATAGATGATATAGATGATATAGATGATATAGATATAGATGAAATAGACCCTCCCCAATCGGATTCTCCTATTATGACCCCCGCTCCAAAATTGGATATGGTGAATGCTCTAATTTTTCAAAACGTAAGCGCATCCAACTTCTTTACGCAACTTGTAAAAATGGAAGTTCCCGAAGTAGATAGTGACGGTGCTTTAGTTTTTAATAGTGGGAAAGTTTTAATTAGAGGTCTTTATGAATCAAACTTCTCACGTTTAGGCTCAATGGCTTTAAGCAATGCGGATATGGTTGTAGAGATAGTATCTAAGGATGCTGAAGCAGTTGTAGAGTACAAGGATATGTTTGCCGATGGAGGATTAGAAAAAGTGGATAAAGATATATTGTCTTTTTCTCGTGAGGAAGTAAGTAAAGTTTTTAATACCCAACAATATTTAAAAAATGGTAATGAAGTAAATACTTCTTTTGATGCAATAAAATCTATTTTAGATAAAGAAAATAATAATTTTACTATTTTTGATAAATCGGTTTTGGATTTTAGTGTAGGTAAAGCCGTTCATCCAAATATGGTAGTCCGAAGTAATTTCTATATTACCCCTAAAACACTTTACGGACTTGCTAATTGTGATGAATTTTTTAGCGCATCAATTGGAGGTTATCGTTATATCACAAATTATTGTGAAGCAAATGATTTGAAGCAGTTACGTATTTTTGAGATTGGGGGTAGCCATTTGAATGTTCCTTTTAGCAATACTCGTAACGAAACAATTACAGATAGTATAGTTCAAGATGAGTTTTCAGCTTTTAGTAGTAAAGTTGGCGGTATTGTTCAAGATACTTACACGCAAAACGAAAGTCTTTACGAAGTAGGATTCACACAAATCTTGCCTAAAGAGATAAAGTATGATAAGATAAGTACATTGTCTGAGAGTGCAGGATATTTTGTTTTTTGTTCTCCAAATTCAGCAAGAACATTTTACATCTCCGCAGTTGTTTACAATTATTTCAAAAAATTCTACGGAGTAGATAAAGTAAGGGCAGGAACTATAACTCATAACGGTCTTTATACTCTTTATTTTGTTAACGACTCCGATGTGCAGGGCTTCATAATGATTGAAAAGGCTAACGCACCAAGTTCGTCACCCGCTCGATTGTTGCCTAAAAACCCTTTGGCTTATGCTCAAAAAATCCTTGGTGAAAATGCAGTAGCATTTGCCGATAAGGTGAACATTGAGGATGAAAAGAGTATGGAGTTTATGGGGAAAGTTAAATCTCGTCCTGTTGTCGT
>Ga0209711_10002921_pt1 | contig 14735 bp, 24 predicted proteins | sample ArcticOcean_MG_C_7_FD_187441 | JGI IMG/M metagenome (GOLD analysis project Ga0209711, IMG submission 187441) | Marine microbial communities from western Arctic Ocean - ArcticOcean_MG_CB11_88 (SPAdes) (version 2) | ecosystem: Environmental > Aquatic > Marine > Oceanic | place: Arctic Ocean... | reverse complement strand
GCTACAACATATGTTTGTATTGGCTGCTGTGCTTGACCACCAATGGCTTCTGCTAGTTGATTAGTGTCTGATGCACCTACAACATTAAATGCAGGCGGTTCTGATGGTGCTGATGGTGATGAAATACTTGGAACTGCTCCTCCTGCTGCTCCTGCTTTAGCTTTAGTTTTAGATACTGCTTTTTTAACTGATCGCATAATACCGATCCCTTGTGCAATAGCACTAGCAATAGTAATAACATTTAAAGGAAAACCAATTTTAGAACTGTTAGCGACGTTTTCTGCTGTTGATACACCTGCTGATCCGATTGCTTCAGCACCCTTAAATGTGATTCGCTTTAAATCCATTATTGTTTCCTGTAATGCAAGCCCTTGTTTAATAATTAACAATGCCTGACCGATGCCTGATTCAGCATCAGCAAATTGTGCAACAGCATCAACCACATCTTTTTTGTCTTGTATCTTTTTTTTGGCTAATTGACGTTCAGCATCATTAATGTCAATGTCCCTTTGTAAATTTGTTTGTCTTGATTGCTCCGTGAAGTCGTCTAAAGCTATCTGTGCGTCTATTTTAGCCTGTGTACCTGCATTAGCGTTATCAACTATAGCTTGAAGCCTAATAGCTTCTTGTTCAGCCTCTAATACATCAACTTCTTTTAGCTTTTCTAATCGTGTTAATTCATCCTGTATTAATTCAGCATTAAACCTTTTACGCTCTATAGATAAATTGCTTTCACTTTCTTGCTTACTATTAGTTAACTCGATTTTTTCTTTGTCAAGTGCTAAATCATTAGATTTTTGTTCTGACCTGAAGCCCTCTATCTGTGCTAAAACACCTTCCTTTTCAGCTACTGCGTCTAATACTGCAACATAGTCTTCTTGCTTACCAGTTAAATTAAATTGAGCCTGTGCAGCAGCTAAAACTGTGTTGGCATTTTTTATCATTTGTTTTTCCTGATCATCAAGAACTGCTTTTAAGTCATTGTTAGCTTTGATTCTATCGTCAATGCTGTTACGTTCTTCATCTCGTATTTGTCTTAACTTTTCTGCCTCCCTGTCTTTCTGTTCTAATAAAATTCTTGTCTGTGCTATTGCAATTTCTGCCGATTTCTTTAAAGAAACATTTGATTTAGCTGTTGCAAGTGCTGCTTCAACACTTACTTTTTTTAATCCATCAACAACTTGTGTTCCGATTGCTCCTGCTTCATTAACCGCTTCTGCAAAATTATTTACAATTGATTTTCCTGCGTCTGAAGCTGCTTTAGCGACTTCAATAATATCATCTTTAGTTTCTTTAATGCCCTCCTGTAACGCTTTTATTGTTGCAGGGTCTTTATCTCCAAAAAATGATTGTTCCCAAGCTAACTGTGCTGCTTGTAACCCTAATTTAATTGCGTAAAAAGATAATTTTAAAGGAGTGAACGCCAACGTTACAATGCCTTTAACAACTTTGCCTAATGCGTCAAAATTTTCTGTAGCTGCTGAAACATTTTTATATACATCAATAAATGTATTTACAACTTGATTAAATATAATTTGAGCAGTTTCAAAAACAAGATTTAAACCATCCATAACAGTTTGGTTTTCCTCAATTGCACCTTTTATAAACTCAAAGGCTTTTTGTAAAATAAATAAAACCCCTGTGACCTTACCAATATTTTTAATTGAAGTACCAACCTTACTAACTCCTTTTGCACTTTCTTCAGCACCCTTTTCAACATCTTTTAATTGGTCTTCTGTTGCTTTGTTGGATTTTTTAACTTCGTCTTGTAAAGATTTAACTTCCTTTTCAAGCCTTTCAACATTTTTTAAAGCGTCTTTTGAATTTATTTCAAATTCTACTTGAATTTTTTCTGCCATTTTATTTTTCTTTTTGTTTGTTTAACACCTTCAGAAAATGATTCTGCAAGTTTATATTTTCCTTGTGCGATCCTTATGTTTTCAGTTTCACCATTTACCAATTTGAGCAATTCTAATATACTTTTTATCATACTTTATTTAATAGTTCTAGTTCACTTTTACCAGTCTGTAAATTGGTTGTAACTGAATTAATAATATATCTTCTTTGGTTTATTGTAAAGGTGTCATTTAATTTAAAATTAAATAATATCCTTAAAGGAAAAATGGCTGATACCTTTGTAATCCTTCTGCTTTTATTAAATACATCAATTATGTATTGACTTTGATAATCAGAAAATAATGTGTCTGTAAACGTATTTGTGTTTGTGTATTCGTTTAATTCTAAATTAAAATTAATGTTATGTTTTCCTGTTGCACTATCTAAATACAAACTATTTGATGGTATTATATAATCAGTTAGTTCAACGTGTGTACTAGAATCTTTAACTAAACTAATTGGTGTACCACCTGTTTGTCTTATTGCATAAAAAATTAAAGGCTTACCAATATATGGCTGCCTGTTTTCGTTTACTGAATACCCCCATTGAATAGTTGTTGAAGAACCGTCATCCCCATCAACCAATCTTTCAAACTTCATATGTTCAAAAGGTACTTTTACATTATATGTTTTATTTGAGGCATTATAATTAACTCCTGACCCTGTTCCATCATTACTTGTTCCACCAATATACCCTAATGTTCCCCATCCTGTTCCAGACAATTGCTCGTGTTGTTTAGCTAGAAAAGTTCCCAAACCTTCATATCTATAAAGTATTTCACTATAAGGTAAAGCAACATTAACTTGACTTTTTGAAGTGTTTACATATTGTGATATGTCGTAGTTTACAGGTGCATCATTACCACTAATATCTGCTGATGTGTAGTAACTATAATCAATTCCTGAACCACCCTCTAATGGTCTAACAACGATTGTTCCTGAATCATTAACATAAGCAACTAAATTGAATGTTTTAAAAAGTCCTGTTAAAAACTCCATAATTCCAACATCTGGAATCTGTTCAGAAACAGAAAAGTCTTGTACTTCTTGAGCAGTAAAATTATCCCTTCTTACTATATCAGTAAATACTTGTGGAGATTGCCCGGGGTCATCATCAAATTCAATAACAAAAGTCCAACTAATTCTGCTAAATGAGATTGTCCCTGAATGTCTAATTAAAATATTATAATCTACACTTCCTTGTAAGTTACTATTAGCAATAGGATTATTTATAACACGAGAACCTGTATCTGTACTTGATTCATAAACTACTCCAAAACCGGATGCTGTAATTACAACCGAATAAGGTAAAGTCGACGTTGTCTGTATATTAAGACTATTTGAATTAATTTCATAATCTCCATCAGGATCTAAAATATAGCTTGGTATATTTATGTTAATGCCAGAAACACTAACTCTAGAAGTTGTTGATTGTGGAAAATTATTTACTATTGACAGAAAACTTGTGACTTGCTGTGCAGGTGCAACAGAACCGCTTTTACGATGCAGCCACATATACAAGTTGTAAAATTCTGGATTATTTGTATTAAAAAAATCCCTTGAAAAAACAATATTATTAGCATAATTATTGGCAATAGTATATTTAGCTTCAATCTGTAATATTATTTCATATAATCTAATTGCATATTTTAATTCATTCCATATAACGCCGTGATCATTTGTTCCACTTCCTGTATGATAAAACAAGTTTCCATCCCCTGAAGTGTGGGCAGCAGAATCATAAAACAACCTTTGTGTGTGTGTTATTAATGGTGCTATAATTGTGGCAAGCGGGTCTTGCAACCTATCCTCCATTTCATTAGGACTATAGGGAATAATAAATTCAGAACCTGAAAATGGTAATGAGGCTAATTTATCTTCTCCAATAATATCTGGTAACTCAACAGTATTTCCGAAGAATGTAATTCTATAAGTATGAGCAACATTGTTTTTTAAATCAACACCTTCAAGTCTTATTCTGCCATCTTTATATGGTACTGTGTTTAATTCAATACTTGCTGATTTCTTAATCCTTGCATCAAATCCATTTGTGATGTCATAATTATAGTAATGCTTAAACAGCTTGTTGTTTACCTTACTAGCAGGTACAGAAAATGTCTTGGTAAATGAAGTAAAAATCTTTGCAATATCTTTAATATTTTGAATCGTTTGAGTAATCGAAACAGTTTCGTCTTTAAATAAATCAACCCTTTGCCCTTCAATATATAGCTGTAATTTTTGCATTTATCTAATGTTGTTTATGTAATCAAAAGCATCTTCAAACTCAATTGTGTATTCAATTAGCCTATCATTTACAGAAGTTTTAATTGCCATACTAGAAGTTTTTACTGTTACAGGTATTGTTTGATATGAACCGGGTTTTTCATTTCTTGGTATTTTAATCCAAACATATTCGCTTAATAATAACTGCTCAAAATATTCAACAGCCCATTCTGGATAATAACCTGAACTTAATTTATAGGTTTGTTTAGCATTAGTATTAAATACTTTTGTAGGTGCATCTGTTATAGTATATTCAGCAGGAACATTATTCGCAATTACTAATGTATTCGATTGATAGTTTTCGTTTCTTCTGCTTATATTTCTAGCATTTTTTAGAAAGAACCATAGGTCTTGTTGTACTCCAAATTTATTTATAAAAACACATTGTGTTCCAATACCATATTTTGTACAATCTATTCTTCTAACTTTTAATATTGGAGTTATATCATTTACATCAATAAATGTGTCTGTTGACGAAATAGTATGTACTACTGCTACACCTGAAGAATTCATTCCAACTACTTTTGCTGCAACATTATAAGGAAGAAAGACCTCAAAACTATCAAGGTCTGATAATGATACATTTGCCGCTAATAACCAAGTCGACAATAATCTTTCAGAAAATGGTAATTCTGGATTAGCCCCATCTGTATAAAGTCCATACGCTTCAAAGCCATAATCATCAAAGCTTTGTTGAAACCCTACTGTCGAGCCAGTTCCGTTGAGCCCTGAGTAGTTAGTTAACAGCGTTAAAATACGAATTGATTGAGGTGTCGAATTATTAGACCAAGTTAAGTCTAAATAATCCCTTGCTAGTTCTGAAATATCAAAGTTTATCCCTGTGTTTGTGCTAGGGTTATTTCTTATTATCGTATATTTTAGATTGCTTTCAATGTATATTCTACACTTAGTAGATAATACACCTGTTGCTCCTGCAATCACTTTATACTGTGGGCTTCTTAATGCTATGTTTGGCATAATTTACTTTTTTTGTCCAAAGACCATTTGAGATTCTATATCTGACACAAATGCTTTTGTCATTTCTAATTCATATTTTTCAATTCCTTTTCTGAAGGGCTTTGTAAAAAACATATTCGCTTTAATACCTTGAAAATATATTTTCTTAACTATTAAATATCGCATTGACTTGTATGACATAAATCTTCCAAGTTCATCTCGCCATTTTAACTTCTTTTTTTTAAGCCACTTTTCAATACCTTTAGTAAGACCGCCTTTAACACCTGTTCCACTTCCATATTGAAATTTGGATAACGCTGCTTTTGTTTCTGGATATGTAGAATTAACCCCCTTAACACCACGATCAACATAAGCCCCATAATCTTCCATCATAAATTCAACCAACATTGCTGTGTCGTCTTGATGCAATTTGTATTTAAGGGAATTATATAAACTCCCACCGCCCTTTTTATCTTTTGTTAGATTTGTCTTGGACTGTTTAATTACATATTTAGCATATTCGGTCATTACCGCTTCCAAATTCTTCAACTCCATTAGCAGATGTATATATCATTGTAAATTAATATATCCATTGTCGCTGTCCATCCTGCAAGCATATTTGAAAACCTGTCATAGAATGGTTCGAGCGATGGGTTGCCATCTAGTTGATACATATCAGAATATAAGTCACCCATTCTTAAACGCTGTATAAGCCTATTTAAGACCGCAAGCTGCGTGTTTAATATGTCCTGCTCATCATTGTTACCTTTGAATATATCTGCTGTTGGGTCTTTAGATAGGTTCACCACATCCATACCTAATACGCTAATGTTAAACCTCAACACTTGTTCTTCATCAGTCACGTTATTTACAATGATATGTCCCATTGGGAAAATGTCCTGCTTATTTAGATTCACATCACTTATGTCACCAGTTGTAACTGTGTTTATATTAACGTCTTGTAAAAGCTGTTCTTTTATTGTTTCGGTTAATTGATAAAATCCCCTGACTCCCTGATTGCTCATTTAAACTTATTTTTAATATTCTTTGATTCCATTTGACTTTTTTCTTTTGAGTATTCTAATGCATACAGACATTTGTGTAACCCTAATTTAGTGATATCTTCAATTCTTGTAATATCTCCTTGAGCGAGTATAGTGAATACTGATTGATACCATCCCCACTTTCTTGAAAAGTTTGATGATGCGTCAAGTTGTCCCTGTTCGGGTCTTCCAAATAATCCATCATAACTTGAGATAATTCCATCCCTAAATTGTAGAAAAAAAAAACTGATCCTAAAACCACATCCAAAGGAATGTCTGTTAATTTGTCCTTTGACTCAACATCATATTCACTAATCAAATACTTGTCATCCATCTTTTCCGTGATAGGTCTGTATAAAACATTCATAGCAATTTCCATATTATCCCAATCACCCATATAGGTATCAAGGTCAATGTATTCACCCAAAGAAATATCATCCAAGTTTGGTATGACACCATATTCAATCCCATTCATTACAAATGATTTTGTAAGGTTTGGTTTCTGCTCAAACATATCACTAATAATCTGAACCACTTTATCTGCATCTTTTAGCTTTAACTGTTTTACAGCTTTAGGTTCAAGGTTGCAGAATATCTCTATCATTTTGCATTGCAGAAAATAATCATCTGTATTGTTTTTTTGTATCTTTAAAAACTTTTGATATTGTTTTAATGATATTTCTGACAAATGATTAGGTATTGTTAATTCAGCTTTCATATGTATATAACGTATTTAAAGTTCATTTTTATAATAGTAAAAGTAATAAAAAAAAGGTAGCTATTTCTAGCCACCTGTATATCTATTTTAATGCTGTTTTAATTACATCATATCTGCTTCGTAACAACTGTTGCTGCACACCCCTTTATCTTCTTGCATAGGCTTACCACATACACCACATTCATATTCTGGCTGCTCGTGTGGATTTAAAAAATCATCCCAACTCATAATTTATATATCAAAGATTAAACTTAATAACACCCTTACTATAAAATAACAAGGAATCACAATCAACATAATACCCTGAAACCTTTTAAACCTTTTACCTGCTTTGCCTGCTTTGCTTAATTTCTTCATCTGTTCTATTTATTTAAGTCATTAGTATATAAATCAAAAACTGGTAAATCCTCATTGTCTTTGTTTATTAATTGACGTTCAAAGATTTTTTTATTTTCTATTTCAATATTCTCTAAAGCCATTATGCAATGTTCTAACTTTTCGATATCATCCCAAAAGACTTGTCCTTTCTGAAACTCAATATTACCTAAAGTAGTTATTAATCTTTTCTTAATTGATTCAATTGAATTATCAACTAATAAATTTTGATGCTTAAAACTTCCCATTGTTCTGTTTTTTTAAATACTGGCATTATTACCAATACTCAAATATATAACTTATTTACTTATAAACAAAACATTTTATAACTTTTATGATATATAGTAAGTTCCCCTATTAGGATTTTGTAGCTGATATGATACAGCATATCTGATCGCATCGATTAAATGATTCCAATTGTCTTGTGGTGTTTTTGATTTCTTTTCCAACCACGAATAGTTGTTTAGTTCTTTGATGAGGTTTATACTTGATTCATCCACAACCAAATCATAGTCTTGAAGCAATGAGATTCCATATGTGATTGATCCTTGTCCCTTTATTGCTTTAACCACATTACAGCCCTTTGATTTGATTTCTGACAGTAATCTAGGTTCAGCAGAATCACCAACGATTAAATCGCTTTTAGCGTGCTTTAAATTAAGCATAGCAATTTCTGATGTGGTAAGTCCATTCAAATAAAAGCATTCTTTTAAATAGATGATTTTGTTTCTAGTGTCAATGTTTGTTTCAACCAACGTTGAAGCATCAGCAGCAAATCCATAATCCTGACCATATACAGAAACCCCTATCTTTTTGAATTGACCAATCTTCCAATTAGTAAATATGACTCCTTCTGCTTTTGCTAACCATCCCCCAAGCATTTGATGTTTATACTTGTCTGGTCTTCTTTTCTTGATATTCTCTATTTGGTTTAAATAGCTTTCAGATAGATTGTCGAGGTTATCTAAATATGTGGTGTGTATGTATGTTGTGTTTTCTTTAGTTGTGTTGCTTCCCTCCATTACGCCCTTGTCTTCAAAAAACCTGTTGTATATCCAATGTTCTTTTGTTACAGGATTCAATATCATTATGACCCTGTTTTGTTGTTTAAGGTTTCTGACCGATAGATCAATCTTGTCAAAGATGTTTTCATCAACTAGTTCTTCTGCCTCATCCATTACCCACGTGCTAACATTGGTTAGGGACTTCAGGTTGGCTGTTTGGTCACCAGACGATGTCTTAATCCCTTTGAATATTATCTTGCTTCCTGAACGCTTATTTATGATTTCATCTTTTGTGATGTGGAAGTCTTCTTGAATATTTAGGGTTTCAATCTTGTCAAGAAATTCAGGTATTATTGAGATGTATGCAGATGCTAATGTGAAACGTGTAAATAGGATTGTATGCCCTGCTTCATAGGTAAGCAGCACAAGCATTAAGTTAATAGAAAATGATTTACCAGAACCACGACCCCCAGTCACAATGAAGTAACGGGAATCTGTGTCTGTAATTGGTGCATACTTTTTATCGACTTCTATCACTTAAACTTGATGAGGTCTTTAAAGTTTACATTAAAGCCTTCAGATGATGTTATATCAACTGATTCTTTAGGCTTGCCATATCTATACCCAAAGTATAAAGACATAGCACGTGAGTCCCCTTTAAGGATTTGTTTGCCTAATGTTTTGATCACCTCATCATTGTCAATTAGGTTGTCTAGCTTTTCAATGAGTTTAATCTCATCTGCTTTTTTGGGTCTGCCTGCTCCATCCCTTACGCCTCCATTGTTTTTTCTTTTATCCATATTGATAATTTATTGTTTATTCAATCTTACTATATAACGTTTTTAACGATTGATTTTATTATTATTTAATATGCTGAACCACTTATTCCATCGGTTGATTCTATTATCTCGCATTTATCCTCATATTTCCAAGCCCAACTTTGTTTAAGCAATGTCAGTCTTTCTTCAGCTTGCAACCTTTGTTCTGGTGTTATATCTTTCAACACTTGCATTATGGGATCATTTAGCCTAGCTTCTAATGTTTTAATTTTTTCAGTTAATATTTCATTTTTGGTTTCGCTGTTTTTTAACTTGTTTTCTGTGTAGTGTATTTTATCAATCTCGTCATAATTAAGTTTACTTTTAAAACTGAACATTGTTTCAATTTCTCCTAACATTGGATTGCTTTCTTTATAGATTAGATATGATTTACAAAGATATATTGCGGTACAATGATCCATATGCTTACCATTATCTTGGAAATATTTTGCTATCATAACCCAACGCATCAAAAGTTTTTTTCTTAAAAGATAAACGACTAATGCCCTTCCTTCTACATATTCCCTTTTCCTTGTGTTCTTAAAAATATCAATACCTGTTATGTCAGATACTTTTAACCCTATTTCTTTTGCACTATTTACTTTCATTTTATTTTTTGTTTCTTAATAATTGGATTTCACGTTCTATGTAATCTTTAGCTTTCAATAAGTCTTGGAGTTCATCACGTTTTTTGCCTGCTCTAATTACATACTTTAATATGTTGCCTCTACAGAAGTTTAGTTGATAGTCGTTTATTATATCAATGACATCATAGTCTTTTCCGTTTTCATAATGTGGTTGTGTTCCTTTCATATTATTTTTTTTAATTCGTTTCGATATGCTTGGGCTGCTTTTTTCTCGTCTTTAAAATATCCAAGATGTTTGATTTTTCCGTTAACCCTTATAGCTCCTTGCCATATGCTTTGTCTTTTATTCCAACAGACTCCAGTATATTTTGATGAACCGACTTTCATATCTTTTACTATATTTTCTCTACTTGAAATTAACTGTAGATTATAAAGTTTATCATTTTCTTTGTTATTATCTATATGGTCTACAACTATTTTATGACCACAAGGTTTATGATTTAAAAAAGCAATAGCTACTAATTGATGAATTTTACTGTTTGACCAACTTCGACCATTCTTACACAAATTAACTCTATATCTTCCATTTGAATTTAAGTTTTTATTAAGCTGCTTTACGATTCCTTTTTTACGATAATTTAAACTTCTTACATTACCTAAATTACTAACTTGATATAATCCCTCAAATTCTGGTATATCTTTCCAAACCTCTATTCCCAATTTACTTAATGTTTTTGATATCATTCTGTTCTTAATTTTAGTAGGTGATAGCATTCTGCGTATTTCTGTCTGGCTTTGCCTTTATATTCTTTTTGGAATAGTTCAAACATCTTTCTTGTGTATTGATATTTTGTTTCACAGTCTGCTAGATATTTTTCTGCAAATCGTTTTCCTTTGCCTTTAAAGTAATTGACGTTGTCTGCTGTGTCCCCAATTATAAATTGCTCATATAAATTGTACATTGCTTCGTCTTCAGTAATGTCTAATATTTCTTTGTGCTTATAATGATAGTTATATATTAAAGCAGGAAATTGTTTGTAGTCCTTGTCAATAGAAACAATCATTACATTATCCCTTCCTGCTGCTTTAGATAACTCATACCAGTATTTTGCAACTATGTCATCAGTTTCAATTCCAAATCCATATACGCTGTCGTATTGGTCTTTCACGAATTGGTGCATCTCATTTAATAATGGTGGCAGTTCTTGTTTTTTTCTGTTGGCTTTATATACAGGTGTTATTAGCTTCCTAAAGTTTCCTTTTGATCCACTAAATGTAATCACCCTATCAATATTATATATGTCTTCTAAATGGTTAACAATAGCCATATACTGCTCGTCAAACTTACTCCTTGCATCTGAAATGTCTGTGTAGTATTTTTCATCTTCAGGATGTTCACGTTTTTTGTAGCAGCTTGCAAAGATTAAACTGTCTGCATCTATTAGCAAAATCATAATACTTTGATTGCATCTTTGATGTTGTCCATATACATATCTTGCATCTTTTGATTTTCCTTTGTTACTTGGTCAATAATAAATGGAAGGTCTTTAAATAGCTGCTGTGCATCCATAACAAGGCATCTTTCTTCATTAGCATCTCCATAATATATATACAGTTCCCCATCATTACAATGCAGTTGATGTGTTTCTCCTACATAAGTATTTTTTTGGGCTTGTTGTAATTCTTGTTCTAGTTGATTGATTCGTTGTTGCTTTGTCATTATTGTTGTATTAGTGTTATTATTATTAAAATGAATATTACTACAAAACAGAATAAAGATATCTTCATTGAATCTTTGTATTTTCTGTCTGATTTTCCTTGCCTTGAACGGAACTGTCTAATTTTTCTGTGTTTCATTGTTCTAGTTTTATGTTAAATTTTGCGAAGTTTTTTTCACCTTTTGTCTGTTTGACTTGGTAGTTGATTGACACGTCGGTGATATTCGTGTCAGACTCAAGGAGTGTTTCAATCCTTGACTTTAATTCTATCCAAGCTGCGTTGTTAAGTTTCATATTTCAAATGTAATTTAAATGAACTTATAAACAAAACGTTTTACAACTTATTTCTTGAAAGTGTTTAGATTGATTCTAACAGCATCGTTTTCTTTAAGCAGGTAAACATCTTTAAGAATCCTTTTTTTTGTCCACATTGTAGTGTCTGGACAGTATTTCTTTATAGTGTCTGGCATCTTTAAAGTGTTGAGCCAATACATAAAATTTCCTTTCGGATCATTGACAAAGTATAATTTAATTATATCTTCATCTAAATTCATAAGTGCTGAATACTTATCAAGTTCGAGCATCTTTTCTTCATAGTATTTATTTCTAAACTTCATTTCAATAACACACCGAAAACGTTTTCCATTTTTTTCTGGTGTGAAACCTTCAGCATCAAATCTAGATGAACCTTCCCCAGTCCATTCTAATTCCCACCCATCAAAGTTAAGCAGCATTACAACTGCCTTTTCCCATTGGTTAATCTTCTTTATTCCCATTGTCCCAAATTACGTTCAAATCTTTTATCCATTTTTTGATTGTTTTGGGTGAGCAGGTGCAGGGTTTGTAATAACTATGCTTGTAATATTTTGAGTGTAGTTGGCAGACCATTTCAAATTCAATAGCGGATAAGTGTGATTTTGTTTCCATTCTAAATTGTTCCCAGTCTTTGCGGTCAAGTTCTTCAAATTTTACCATCTTTTAATTTTAATTTCATTTAGTTTTTTTCTTCTGTCTGGACAGTTACATTTAGTTCCTTTTAGTTTATGATAACTATCAACAAGATATTTAATCCCTGTGTATTTAGTAATGTAAAAAATAATATCTCCTAGTTTCATTTGAATTTTGTTAAGTGTTTTTTGTCAATTACATATGTTTCCCCATATCCAAAATCTTTAATTTCTTTTAATTCAATTACTTTACTTCTTTTTATGTGACCAATAAGTTCAACGTTATTATCCTGAACCCAAGCAAGTACATAATGATCAGCAGTTTTTCTTTTAAATTGATTTGTGTTTAAAAGTAGATCAGGTTTTTGTTTTCTGTTTGATGACTTAACATCAACGCCATATTTAAAGTCATATCCTAAATCACCTTTTCCAATTGTTGTACTGTCTACTTCTTCACCTGTGTGTATTCCATAAGCAAGTTCCCCAATCACCCCAATATAATGCCGCCACCAAGCAGGCTTGCTTTTAAAGAAATTAGAACTGTTTTTAGTATTAGCGTGATTCATTGATCCTGAACGTTTCATTGCTAAATCCTTACACCATTCCATTTGACTGTCTGTTAATGTAATAATCATAATAGTTTTTTTAGCTTACTTTTTACTTTGTGGTATGTATTATAAAGTGAGTAATAATGAATGTATGATTTTCTGGAAAATTCTGCAATTGATTCACCATCATTTATAACCTCAAAAACTTTTCGATCATACCAATACATTTTTGATAACGCTAATTGTATTTTATCATATGATTCTTGGTAGTCAATATCATTACTTGTTAAATGTACATCATCAAGATTAACCATTGTGATGTTTTTACCTTTACGCTTTAAATCAATAAACAGCGTTTTTAAGACCTTAAAAATATAATAGTAGTTGATTTCATTATTGTACATTATATTAAGCCCTGATTCAATCTTAAGTTGAATTTTATAATACATTTCTTGAACAATATCTTCTGCTAATGTTTTAGTACACCCAAATGTCTGAACTATTTCAACCCACGTGTCGTGCTTTTTAGCAATCAATATCATTGTTTTTTGTACCATACTATTTTAAAGGGTCATATAAATCTCCAACAATTACAGGAATACCAAAATCATTAACCTCAAAGCTAAATGTATCAAATGTAAAACCCCTGCTTCTACCACACCTGACAGTTACCCAATCCTTATTTACTGTATTAGCTTCTAATGATATAACAGTTTCTGCTTTCTTTTCAAGAAACGAGCCAAGATGTCCAGTTCCAAGTTTAGCACTTCCAAAGTTTTGGTGGATGACATTTATTATGTGGCAATTAAAAACGCTTGACCATTCCATTAGTTTTTGAACTAATTCGGAACTTTCTGAAATAGAATTTGCATCAGCACAAAGGTCAGCGATGCCATCAATAATGACTAATGAAGGTTTGTTTATTTTAGTTCTTAAATAATGTTCTATAAATTCAATTCGCATTTTATGATTGATTGACCTTAACCCAAAGGTATGATATTTTTCTGACATTATATTTGAATCCATATCGTGCGGTCTGCTGAAGACCTTTTGGCAATGCCATTTAGACTGTTCTGTATCTATGTGAACAAGGTGTCCATCACCCCTGTGCCCTTTTAAATCGCCTCCGTATGAGTTTTGACCGCTCATAAAAACTGAAGCTAATAATGAAACAAAAAATGTTTTCTTTGTCTTTGGCGGTGCGGTGATCACGGAAAGGTTTCCAAAACTAGCCAATGGAATTGGAACAATCACATCCCCACTTTTATATCTTATTACTTTTTCACCAAATGATAATGCAACTGGTGGATAATCTATTTTTCCTTTTGGATCAACGTAGCAATCTTGTTCAATAAACTGCATCAATAATTCTTGTTCTGTTTGTTTTTCTGTCATTTGATAAATATATAAAAAAAAAGGTATAGAATTTTAAACCTATACCTTTTTAATTAGTTAGTTAGATTGTTTTTAGAATGGTAAATCTGCACTTTCTTCAACTTGTGCAGGTTCATTTGAAGTCATTTCATTGTTTTCACGTTCTGCAAGAACAACATTTCCATCTGTCCAAACTACCTTACCATTTCCTAAAGAAAGTTTTTTCATTTTAGCTTCCCTTTCTTCTTTTGTTTGTGAATCAGTAACCCAAACATTGTTCCCATATGTTGTTGAATCTTGAACTGATATTGTAAAGTTATAGTAAACTGGTGTGTCACCATTTTTGTCTACCTTACCTTTTACAAATTTTTCCTTTGGAAGTTTATCCACCCTAATACTCGCATTGATTAATGTACTCATAATTTATTTATTTAGTTATTATTTATATTAAATTTACCCTTGTTATT
>Ga0209711_10002919_pt1 | contig 14743 bp, 11 predicted proteins | sample ArcticOcean_MG_C_7_FD_187441 | JGI IMG/M metagenome (GOLD analysis project Ga0209711, IMG submission 187441) | Marine microbial communities from western Arctic Ocean - ArcticOcean_MG_CB11_88 (SPAdes) (version 2) | ecosystem: Environmental > Aquatic > Marine > Oceanic | place: Arctic Ocean... | reverse complement strand
CGTTCTACCGGTTGCCCTAACGGTTGTGGCCGTCCTTACCTAGGCGAGATTGGGCTAGTTGGTAAAGTCCCTGGGAAATATAATCTTTACCTAGGTGCCGGTTTCGACGGCGAGCGTTTGAACAAGCTCTACCGGACCTCCATCACTCACGAGCAGATTATAGATGAGCTAAAGCCCATTCTCATTAGTTACGCCAAAGAGCGCGAAGAGGGCGAACGCTTTGGCGATTTCACCATCCGCAAAGGCTACGTTAAGCCGACCACTGCGGGTAATAATTTCCACGCAAACATAGCGTAGATCTGCTCTAAACAAAGCGAATTTTTCCGCCTATCTCTAAAAATACGTCTGCATGAAGTCACTGCAAAAACTCTCACTTCTCCTCATCTCTGTTTTCCTCTTCACTGCATGCAGCGAAGAAACCAAGCAGGAGTTGAAAGAAGCGGCTGACGCCGTCACCGCCGAATCTAAAGAGCAGTTATCTGAAATGGTCGACAAGGCCAAAGGCAAAGTAGCTGAGACTGCTGAAGTGGTCAAATCCAAGACGCAAGAGATTGCCGAAAAAGCCTTTAAAGAGGTCGCGGAGGTAAAGGAAGCTGCCGCAGAAAAGATGGGAAAAGTTATTCAAGATACCAGCGAAGAAGTCACCGAACTTAAAGCCGCAACCGATGCCAAGCTGCAAGGCATGTTTAAGCAGAAGGAAGAAGCGCCTGCTGACCTAGAGTAGTGTGAAATTTTTTGGATAACGACACGACTAGTTTGTAGACGCTCAGCTCATCGCTTTATTTTTCTCTGATGATAACACTTCTCTCCCCTGCCAAATCCCTTGATTATGAATCGCCTTGCCTTATCGAGCGATCGACTCAGCCCCGCCTGAAGTCGGACACAGCTGCGCTCATGGAGCAGCTCAAATCGCTTTCCTCCGAAGAGGTTGGATCACTCATGAATGTCAGTGACAAGCTGGCCTTGCTTAATCACGAGCGCTTTCAAAGCTTTGCATCATCCTTCACTAAAAAAAATAGCCGCCAAGCTATCTTGGCATTCACGGGTGATGTCTACCAGGGCATGAATCTAAGCGATTGGTCCGCTGGTGACTTTGCTACAGCTCAAGAAAATGTCCGTATCTTATCGGGGCTCTATGGAGTGCTACGTCCGCTAGATTTGATGCAACCCTACCGACTTGAAATGGGCACTTCACTGGCGAACGTAAGAGGCAAGAACCTCTACCAGTTCTGGGGCGATCGCATTACTGGCTTGTTAAACAAGGATCTTGAAAAATCCAATTCTAGTGTCGTGGTTAACTTAGCCTCGAACGAATATTTTTCTTCAGTGATCCCGTCTAAACTGAACGGCCAACTGACCAGCCCTGTGTTCAAAGACGAAAAGAGGGGTAAGTATAAAATCATCTCCTTCTACGCAAAGAAAGCTCGCGGTATGATGGCTGATTACATCGTGAAAAACGAACTGAAGGAACCAGAGGATTTGCGGGAATTCTCAACTGGAGGTTATGCCTACGACGCCGAAAGCTCGACCGTGGACAAGCCAGTTTTCCTGCGCTCCGAAGATTCTGCGAGCAAGATTTAGTTAAGAAGTTTGGTAAGTAAAAAATTTAATTTTTCTCATATAGTCTGCCGCTAAAAATGTGCACGACGCGGTCGAACTGAATGGGAATAATATAGAAATCTAGGACATGTAATCTGCCGTCACACTGCCCTTTACTTTTTTGATCCCATCAACGTTACCCTGATATAGGAGATCCCCTCCGGCTTCGCCGCCGTCAGGTCCGATCTCGATGAGGTAGTCGGCATCTTTGATCACTTCGAGGTGGTGCTCGATCACTATCACGGTGTGGCCTTTGTCTACAAGGCTGTGCAGAAGCTCGATCAGGCGCTCGACGTCGGATAGGTGCAGGCCGATGGTAGGCTCTTCGAGGATGTAGAGGTTACCTTGGCCTTTGTTGTATTGTCGCTCTTTGAAGGTGGGCATGCCTTTGGCTAGTTCGCTAACGAGCTTAAGGCGTTGGGCTTCACCACCAGAGAGGGTGGGCGAGTATTGTCCTAGCTCGATGTAGCCGAGTCCTGTTTCGACCATCAGTTGCATGAGCTTACTGAGTTGGGTGTGAAAACTAAAGAATTTTGCCGCCTCTTCGAAGCTCATTTGCAGAACGTCGGCGATACTCTTGCCATGCCAGCGTAGTTCGTCGAGTTCGGCGCCGTAGCGGCGACCGTTACAGTCCTCGCAAGTCACGTAGGCGTCGGGCATGAAGTTCATTTCTAGTTTCACGCGGCCAGCACCTTTGCAAGTTTCGCAGCGCCCGCCCTTGGTATTAAAAGAGAAAGTTCCAGGCTTGTAGCCGCGCATGTTGGCCTCGGGTAGCTTGGCAAAAATGTCCCGTATAATATCGAATGCACCGATGTAAGTCGCAGGTGTGGAGCGCGGGGTTTTGCCAATAGGAGATTGGTCGACCTCGATCACTTTGCGGATTGTTTCTGCGCCTTGAAGGGACTTGAAACAATCCGAAGCAGTGAGGATTTTTGATTGAGCAGTCAGTTTTGCTGATTTGGTTTCGATGGCTACTTTGACTAATGGCTTTAATAAGTCACGAATTAGAGTGCTTTTACCTGCGCCGGATACGCCGCAGACGACATTGAGACGCTGCTTTGGAATATGCAGGTCGAAGCCTTTGAGATTCCTTAGGGTGGCACCTCGTAGTATAATCCATTGCTCGTTGCTTTTCTTTTTTCGCGGGCTCCATGTTGCGGGTAACGTGCGGTGCTCGCCGCGGAGTGGGTGCTGCATTTGATTGCGTAAATACTGCGCAGTGAGGGAACGCTTGCTTTTCTTAATTTTTGCTAGACTGCCGTAGGCGACGATCTCACCGCCGTGAATACCGGCGGCGGGGCCTAGGTCGAGAATCTGGTCAGCCTTACGCATAGTGGCCTCGTTGTGCTCAACGATCACAAGGGTGTTACCTCGTTTACGTAATTGATCGAGGGATTCGAGGAGCTTCGCATTGTCCCGTGCGTGCAGACCGATGGATGGCTCATCGAGGACGTAGAGCACGCCTGATAGGTTGGATCCAAGCTGCGCGGCTAGACGGATACGTTGGGCTTCACCTCCGGAGAGTGTAGCGGTGGCGCGATCGAGGCTGAGGTAGTTTAGCCCAACACGATCCATGAAGCGCATGCGCTCTTCGATCTCGGGAAGTAGTTCGTCGAGGACGGGCTTTGAGCGTTTGCTTGTCTTTAGGTTCTTGAGAACCAGGAGCAACTGTGACGGCGTGAGCTTTAAAAGTTCAGGCAGTGAAACGTTCTCACTAAGTCCTAATTTATAATCTTTAATTCTTAATTTGAGTGGTAACTTGACGGCACTGCTAAGCGCATTTAGCCGCTTACCGCAACAGTCGGGGCAGGTTGCACCGTCTTCAAGGTCGTCGAGGTGATCAAAGGAAGTTTTTGTCCCCGTCCCAAGCTCGTCGAGGGCTTCGCTAGACATCCATTCAAAGAGTTGGCCGTAGCCGCGACAGGTAGGGCACCAGCCGCGCGGGCTGTTCCACGAGAAGTGCTTTGGATCTAGCTCAGGGAAAGCTTCGCCTGTAGTCGGGTCGGTGCGCTTGGTCGAGAGGCGAGAAATGGTTTCTCCTTTCAGCGACATAAGGAAGGCGCTACCTTTGCCTAATCTCAAGGCTTCATTGAGGCTTTGAGAAGTGGTGGTTGGTGGTTGGTGAGTGGTGAGTTTGCTTATGACTAGATCGATGTCGTGCTCAACGTAGCGGTCTAACTTTTTGAAGTCGTCGAGGTGGACGACTTTGCCGTCGATGCGAAGCATCGTATAGCCATGCTCACGTGCCCAATTTGCCAGTGGTTCGTGGTGGCCTTTACGTCCACGAATGAGTGGCGCGCAGAGGCAGAGAGTCTTTAATTTAGAATCGGCGAGTAAGCTCCTTAGCCGTTTCTGAAGGCTTGCCTCGCTTTGGCTGACGACAGCCTCGCCGCTTGCGGGTGAATGTTGGATACCGATACGCGCATAGAGCAAGCGTAGGTATTGGGCGACCTCAGTGATGGTGGCGACAGTGGACTTGCGGGTGCCTTTGGTGACACGTTGCTCTATTGCGACAGTGGGGGCGATGCCGTGCACCTCGTCGACTTCAGCACGAGACATTTGTTCGACGAATTGACGCGCGTAGGCGGACATTGATTCCATGAAGCGGCGTTGGCCCTCGGCAAAGACGATGTCAAAAGCGAGTGTGGATTTACCTGAGCCAGAGACGCCGGTGATGACGGTGGTTTTGTTGTGCGCGATCTCGCAGGAGATGTTTTTAAGATTATTCTGTCGAGCACCCTTGATGCGTAAAACCTTGTTCGTTGATTGTTGTTGGTTGTAGGTGACTGGATCCTCGGCGGCCAGTTTGCTGGACGTCGAGTTTTCGCTGATTGCCTCACTTAGGTAGTCGGCGGTTTCGCACTCGACTTCGATGATTTGCTCGGGAGTGCCTTCGGCGATGATTTGTCCGCCAGCGGAACCAGCTTCGGGGCCTAATTCCACGATCCAGTCGGCGACTTTAAGAATGTCGAGATTGTGCTCGATCACGATGAGAGAGTTGCCGGCATCAACCAGTCCTTGGAGCACGCCTATGAGTCGTTTAACGTCGGCTCGGTGGAGCCCAGTGGTGGGTTCGTCGACGAGAATGAGTGCGTGTGAACCGGCACTACTCTGACTGGGTGAGCTAGTCAGCCCTGCCTTGGCAGAAGGGGAGTTTTTGATCTTACCTAGATAACGGACAAGCTTTAGGCGTTGGGATTCACCCCCTGAGAGGGTGTTAAGAGGCTGACCGAGCTTCAGGTAGCCGAGGCCGACCTCGACTAGTGGCTGGAGGCAGCGGACAATTTTAGCCCGCGCTGAGCTTGTCGAATGGGGACAATCTCCGAAAAAAAGTACGGCCTCGGCGATGTCGAGTTCTAGGATATCGGCGATGCTTTTGCCGTTAAAGTCAATTTCGAGGACTTCGTCTTTGAAGCGCCGGCCCTCGCAGCTTTCGCAGGGGACGAAGAGATCGGAGACGAACTGCATTTCGATGCGCTCAAAGCCTAGACCAGAGCAAGTGGGGCAGCGTCCGTCGCCGCTATTGAATGAAAAATGTCCTGGTCCCATGCCAGCGGATTGTGCGGTCTCAATCTTGGCGAAGAGCTTTCGAATCTCATCCCAAGCCTTGCTGTAGCTAGCAGGATTAGAGCGGGGAGTTTTGCTGACGGGGCTTTGGTCAATTAGAACGACATCAGAGAGCGGGAGAGTGGACTCAATGTCTTTGATTGAAGCGGGCTCTTCGACGATGAGGCTTTTTTGCGCCAGTAGGTTTTGGTAGATTACGTTGTTGAGTAGCGTGCTTTTACCAGAGCCGGAAACCCCACTCAGGCAGACAAAGCTTTGTTGCGGGATGTGAACAGTAAGATCATTGAGGTTGTGCTTACTCGCATTGTAGATTGAGAGCAGGGGCCCCTTATTGGTGTCTCGGCGACTATCGGGTGCGTCGATAGTTTCCCGACCGGAGAGGTAGCGCCCGGTGTGAGTGTTGGATTTTAGAATGCGTTTGTAACTACCGCTAAAGCTTAGCTCGCCGCCGCCTCTTCCCGGACGGGGACCAATCTCGATGAGATGGTCGGCCTCTCGCATGATGGCTTCATCGTGCTCGACCACGACAACGGTGTTACCCAGGTCGGTCAGTCGATGGAGGATGGAAATGAGGCGATCCATGTCACGCGGGTGCAGGCCGACGGATGGTTCGTCGAGGACGAAGAGCGTATCGACGAGTGAGGAGCCTAGGCAGGAGGTGAGATTCACCCGCATGGTCTCACCGCCGGAGAGGCTACGAGAACTGCGGTCGAGTGTGAGGTAGCCGAGGCCGACATCTCTCAAAAATGTCAATCTGGTCAGAATGCCATTTAAGGCCGTGTCTGTATCTAGCTGGCTTTTTTTAGAACTGCTGAGTGCTGAGTGGGTAGAGGAGTTCTAATAAGTCACTCACACTTTTTTGATAAAGCCCAGGCAGGGTGTGCCCTTGCCATTTCCAGTTGAGAGAATCTGCTTTAAGGCGAGCACCCTCGCATTCTGGACATAGGGTGTAGCTGCGGAATTTCGAGAGAAACACGCGAACGTGCATTTTGTAGAGATTGCGATTGAGCCAACCGAAGAAGCGACGGACGCCATACCATTGGCCACAGTTATCTTCATATTTCGGTTCGCCCTCCATTATGAATTGAAGCTCTTTTTTCTTGAGCTTCGACCATGAGATATTGGTTCGGACCTTATGCTTTTTGGCGGCTCGTTGTAGGTCGCGAAGACTTTCACTGTAGACCTCGCCTTGGAAGGCACGGATGGCGCCCTCATCGACCGATAGTCTGTGGTCGGGGATGACCAGGCGGTCGTCGATCTCAATGACACGCCCAAAGCCTCGACATTCGGAACAGGCGCCGAGGGGGGAGTTGAAGGAGAAGAGCGCTGGGACGGCAGCGCGGAAGGTTTGGCCTGTGATTGGAGAGCTAAGCCCGTGGGTGAAATCTGCGACCGGCTTTATATTTGTATCGAGTATCTGAATACGACCTTTGCCAAAATGGAAGGCTTGTTGCGCGGCTTCGATGAATCGGGATCGAGACTTTTCGTTCAAGCTCGTGATGCGATCTTGCACTGTGAGGAGTGAAGAGTGATTTGTGAAGGATGAGGAGTCAGCGGATGCCAGCTCATCAATACGCACCAGCTTGTATTCACCCTCATCTTTACCCTTAGGTAATAAGACGCGGGTGTAGCCCTGGCCACTGAGTGATTTCAGGATTTCTTCCCAGCTTAAATTTCCAGGCTTTGTGATGGGGAAGGTGACGTAAGCTGGTTGCCCTTTGTAATTGGCGGTGAGTTTCCTCCATGCCGATTGGGGGGTGTCGTCGGTGATGGCTTCGCCAGAGGATGGGTCATAGAGGGTGGCAGCATTGGCGAACCAAACCTTAAAGTAATCGGCCAGTTCGGTGATGGTGCCTACGGTAGAGCGAGAGGTTTTGACCGTATTGGACTGCTGGATCGCGATGGAGGGACGGATGTTTTCCACGCTGTCAACCTTTGGGCGGTCGAGTAGATCCATAAACTGGCGGGTATAGGGCGAGAAGGTTTCAACATAGCGGCGCTGACCTTCAGCGTGGAGTGTCTCGAATACCAGTGAGGATTTACCTGCACCACTAAGGCCTGTGACGACGGTGAGTTCTCCAATGGGCAGGTCGAGATCGAAGCCTTTGAGGTTATTTTGGCGAACGCCGCGCAGGTGGATGTATTCTTTTTTCGAGGGCATGTTTAAGAAGGATATTGATCGGGGAATGCTGGAGGTCGAATCATGCACGCATTTATTTTGTGATTTATTTTGTAGGAGCGCGACTTATCATCATTGTGCTTACAGTTGCCTGTTTTTTATTTACAGAAGCTCTCTGCCTATGAAACCACGAATTCTACTTGCTAAATCTACGACTCCCGACGGTGCCCCCATGTCGCTATATGAGCATGATGGTGCTTATTCCATTAGCTTCCAAGGGCAAGAATTGATGCACTCCAAGGCGTCTGCTTCGGAGCTTTTATTAGGTAAGTTGGGGGTTGAACTCGCCAGAAAGGAGCCGAAGCCGCGTGTCATGATCGGTGGGCTTGGATTGGGCTTTACTTTGCGAACAGTCTTGGAGGGACTAGGCGCGGACGCGCAGGTCGATGTGGTCGAGTTGGTGCCTAAGGTGGTGGAGTGGAATCGTGATTTTTTGAAAGATTTAAATGGCGCTTTGCTTGACGACCCACGAGTCAAGGTGATCGAAGGTGATGCTGTAGAGCGAATCAAGCAAGGCGATGCTCAGAGCTATGATGCTGTGATCCTTGATGTGGACAACGGGCCAACGGGTATGGTCAAGGCCACAAATACCTCACTGTATTCACACAAGGGTTTACGTACGGTGCGTAAGTTGCTCAAGTCTGGCGGCCGAGCGGGCTTCTGGTCGGCAGGCGAAGACCCTCACTTTAAGGCGCGGATGGAAACAGTCGGATTCCGAGTGGGACACATTCGGGCTAAAGTCCACGCGGGCTCCAAGCGCGCCGCCTACGTGATTTACGTGGCGGATAAGTAAGCGTGTATTAAAATGCTCAGTATCATTCCCGCACCTTGAATAGTGTGCCCCCGAGGCTACGTGGCTTCATCTCTTTGTCGGTAGACTCCTCTTCGCTGACGATTTGGCCGCCTTCAAAAAAGGCGGGTTCTTTTAGCCAGTGTTTTTTGAGTTCTTCATGAAGTTCGAGGAGCTCGTCGCGGCTACCAATGCGGAACTCTATGGTATGCGCGTGGGTGGCGATGGGGTATTCTTTCATCACTTCAGTGCCTGTGGCGGCCTTACTCACGCTGGCAGCGCGGTCGGCTATGGCTTGCATTTGTGGGGGTAGTGGGCGTTGGATGATTGAGCTACCGCCAGGGATACCCATAGCGCTGACGCCGTCGCTCATGGCTTGTTGTAGTTCGCCTGGACGAAGCGGGCGGCTATAGTAAATGCGGAGTAGTGCGGTACCATGGGTGACGACGTTGAGCTCGATCACTCGGAAGTTGGCTGTGATATACTCTTGTGTCGAGATGGACTGCACGCCAGATTCACTGCCGTAATAGGCGCGGGACTCTTCGGGGAATTCGATCCCGAAGACGGCTTTGTTTCGCATGCCGCGTGTTGTGACGGAGACGGCGGAGAGTTGGTAGCTAAATGCTACGAGTAAGAGGGCGGTAAGAATTTTTCGTAAAGACAACATGGTAATCAAAATGCTGGCCTTTCTATCGTGCGCAAAGGTAATTTGTTTCAATAATGCTAGCATGTAAGGATCTTTCTGTCGCCATTCAACCTTCGGGCACGCGTATCCTCGACCGGGTGACGGCGCGATTCATGCCGAAAGGGCTCAATGCTGTGATCGGGCCATCGGGCTGTGGTAAAACGACTCTGGTAAAGGCGATGTTGGGTATTTTGCCAAGCGACGGGGAAGTTAGCTATGCGGGTGAAGCCGTGACCCAGAGTCTTGACCTTCAAGGGAAACTCTCTTTCGCGCCCCAGTTCAGCATCGCGCATGAGCGGCTATCGGTGAGAGAGGCGCTCGGCTATGCGCTGGATCTCTGCGTTCGTGATTGCGCGGTCAAAGTGGATCGACTAGACGAAATCCTGCGCCGTATCGGTCTGGCTGAGCACCGAGATAAACGTGTCTCCGATCTCAGCGGCGGACAACTCCGTCGTCTTGGGCTAGGCCTCGAACTCGTCGGCGACCCCCAGACCTTGGTCTGCGATGAAGTAACGAGCGGGCTCGACCCACGTTCGGAGGATCAGATTATAGAGGTTCTCCAGCGCCTACGCGATGAGCGGGAGAAAACTTTTATTTGCATCATCCATAATTTAGCGAAGCTGAAAGAGTTCGATTGGATCACAGTTGTCTATCAAGGCGTGGTCATCTTCCAGGGGGCACTGGATAGGATGAATGCTCACTTCGGCATCTCCGACGCGCTGCACCTTTATGACCAACTTAACGAGCATCCGGTCGAGTACTGGCGCGAGCGCTGGACGGCAGAGTCGTCGGAAGACGCCCCATGCGACGAGCTTGCCGCAGTGGTTTCGTCGCCCGCGCCTGGTGCACTGGCACAGACTTGGACGCTGTTGAAACGCCGCACACTTCTCTTCAAGCGCGACCGCGGTTACTGGCTATTGACGCTGGGAATCACCATCGGCTTTCCGTTGCTGGTGGCGATCTTTGCCTGGGACGGTATCCCGCAGCTTCGCGGACTGGCACTATCCTCAGGCAGCGGAGCAGTCGAGCAGATTGAGGCGGGTATTCGCTATCGGGTCGATGCTTTGGAAATGGCTTCCTTGGTCACTGGCTTGATACTCTTTCAGGTAATTTTGCTTACCCTGATGGGAAGTAACAACGGTGCACGCGAGATCGCAGCCGAGCGTCAAATCTTTGAAAAAGAGCGCTTTGCTGGCCTCAACACGGTATCCTACGCGTCGAGCAAGCTTATCTTCGCTTCACTCATTGCAGTGGTGCAGGGTATTTGGATGATGGGCTTTGTGAAATATATCTGTGAGTTCCCTGGAGCATCCTTACCTCAAGCGTGCGTCCTCGTGTTGAGCTGTGTCTCAATGACTGCAATCTGTCTTGGCTTTTCGGCTATCTTCAAATCGGCTAACAAAGCTTCGCTTCTCTCAGTCTATTTAGTTGGCTTTCAGTTACCGCTTTCGGGAATTGTGTTAGCCTTGCCTGAAGTCTTGGTCTGGATCTGCCGCCCATTTATAAATGCCTACTGGGGCTGGGGCGGGTATTTCGGATCAATGCGTGATACACGCCTCTACGATGCCTATCGAGTCGATTCCAATGAGTGGATTCCTACGCCGGAATTGGCCGCTACCGTACTCCTGTTTCATTTTCTCTTCGGTGCAGCCATGGTCTTTTGGGGTTGCCAGCAAAAACGCTGGGATTAACTCTAGTGCAACTTTTTACAATCCACTGCGATGCCATTCTTTATGCCTCTTATTCCATCACGCGAAGTGCCTGAGATTACTCTGGCCAGTCGAAGCCAAGGGGAATGTCGGGCACGAGGCAAACTCGCTAACTACGCCTTCCTGTTGGGCTTGCTCGGAGGAATGCTTTTCTTCACTGCTTGTGGCGACCGCAAAAGCTCCGATCTCGAAGTGCTACCGGTCGACACTTACCTGCAAAAGCCCGGTGACTTCCTCGGGAACCGCTATGTGCTTCGAGTGCAGATTAACGAGCAACTTAAATGGGAAAAAGGCCTCGGCCGCGTCCTTGCAGTGGTTGCTGAGGGCAGTGAGGCCCGCTTGCCAGTTTTCGTGCCGGATTCTGCTGGCGATAATTTACACGTAGGCCAGCGCTATGAGTTGCAGGCTATCATTGAAAAAGGAGGGCTCATTTATGTGGAAGCACTACAAAAGTATTAGTTTAGGCCTCGTGACTTTCGCCTCTATTGCTTCGGCACAAGGCGTTCTGAGCAGCGGCGGAACTCCCATGCCACAACCTGCTCAGGCCAGCGCTTCTGCCCCCGCTGGCGGCATGTTTGAGAGTAACACCTTTCTCGAAATGGCCAACCGCGTCTTCGATCCTAGCAGCGACTCGATGGACTTTGAGAACGGTAGCTTTGAGTGGAAGGGTAAGAACTTTAACCTCTTCGAACAACGTGCTTTCCGCTCTCGGTTCGAGCGCTTCCTGCTCGCCTCACCTACTGAAGAAGAGACGCAATACGCCCAACTGATGGCCGATATTATTGATCGGCTCTCCGTTTCTAACAATAATAGCGATGATGCAATTCTTGATACTTGGGAGCTACTCTTTCGCGCCTCCCGTTTCGATCTTGATGGTGGCAACAGCACCATTGTAGCCAACCAAGTATTTAATGCCTGGCGTATTCGCAAAGAGAGTCGCGGCGTCACCATGACACAGCGTGAGCTCTCTCAAGTTCGTCAATTCCAACAGGAAGTCGTCGCCAATCGTGCGATGTCGTTAAAAAATATTCGCGATAAACGTCTTCGTGAAAGCAGCAATCGCCAGAGAGACGAAGGAGAAGCTGTTTCCGATGGTATCGAGTCTATTACCTCTGAAGCCGCCTTTCGTATGCTCGACCTCGCCGAGACCGAAGCACGCATTGTCGCGCTAGAAACCCAATCTGCCATGACTGGCCTGCAAGCGAAGCTTCAGTTCCAGAGTCAGATCGTCAGTTTTATGCTCCAGCGCCGCTTTGATCACGCGCTTGTCCTCGCAGGTTTTTACCAATCAATTTTTAAGGGCTCTCACCAGTCACTTGAGGTGGGCAAAAATCAACTTCAAGAATTCCTTCCGGGTAGCGATCTCGCCTTCACCGTCGACAGTATGACCTTCATTGCTCGCGAAGCGATCAACGATGTCAATAAGGGCGTTGATGCGGTTAACGCTGCCTACGAAGAGAATCGTAATCTCATTGCGCTTGAGCGTTTGCAGGAAGTCTTCTTCCTTGGTGAATATCTTACTGGGCTGAACAAGATTCCTGCCGATCAACGCCGACATTTGCTCGACCTCTATCGCAGCTTGATTGAAGCAGGGGAACTCGCCGAATCGAAAGATTATATTGGTGTTTCCGAACTCGCCGATGGAATTTACAAACTAGCAGAAGATTTTCCAAAAAACCGTGTGCTCTCCGCCGTCGAAACAGCTAAGAGCATGAGCGATATGGCCGTCTTTGCCGCTTCGCAGTATCGGAACCTCGGCGATATCGATAAGTCTCGCTCTGAGTTGCAGACTGCGATTGAAATCTGGCCGTCCAACCCCGCGATCCGAGAGTTTCAGCAAGAGACGACCAAGCTTGCTACGGCTGGTTCGCAAGGCGTGCAGATTTTTGATGACCTCTACAAGCGCATGGATCGTCGTGGTATTTACGAACGCCGTATGGATTTAGGCTTCGCGTTGGCCGACGATATGCAGCGCCGCCCACTTTTGATGGAGGTGATCGAGCAAGTCGCACGGATCGACCTTTTGGTGAACCAAAACAAGGAACTCGTCAAACAGGGTGAAGCTTATGCCGCATGGGAGCTATTAGTTGAGGCTGCTAAGGTCGACCCAAGCGATGGCCCGATGAATCAAGCCCGTGCTGAGTTAGCACCCCGCGTAGCGGATTTCGTGCTCCAAATTGACCGTGCTGAGCGACAATCTGAGGATGGTCACCACGCTGGTTCGCTGGCAGCCTACCTAGCCGCTCAGGACATTTACCCCGTCAGTCGCCTCTGCCGCCAAGGCATACAGCGTGCGACTTCAGCGCTGATGTCTGGTTTGCTTGATCAGGATTAAGAGAAAGTTATGCGCTAGGGCGGCGATCGCGCGGAGCAGTTCCCTTATTTAGACCTTATCAGGATTTTCTTCTTCCACGGGTGCATCTACGCTTTCGGCTTCAACTTCCTTGGGTGCTTGCTCTGAGTTCGTTGTATTACCGGCAGCCTTTTCAGGCTCTTCGTCCATAGCGGTGCGGATGTCTTCTTCGATTTCCGTGGTAGCTTTCTTAAACTCACGGATTGATTTGCCAAAGGACTTGAATAGCCCAGGCAGGCGCTTAGCTCCGAAAAGTAATAAAACAATAAGGAAGATCAGGAGGATCTCTGGGCCGTTGATATTCTGGAGAAAAGCGACTTTATTCATAATAATAAAAATTGTTGGAGCACCTGTGGTGTCAAGAAAGTAAACTGGGAAGGGTTGTTTCGTAGGGGGTGTCTAAGTGCCTGCCCCCAAGGACAAATGAAGGAACAAATTAATAAACTAAGAAAGGCTGACTTAGCTGGATAATAAAAAACACTCCACAAACGAATACCTATTCTTCGTCGAGGTCACGATATATTTTTCCGAGGCGGACACTCTCAGCAGCGTTGACGGGACTGGCGCGGTCGTTGATTTTGGGTAAACCTTCAATAATATCAGCGGTGCCTAGCCCTGCGGGGCGGTTTCCCCGGGTCTTGAGTATGGCCGATTTATTTCCTTCAGTATCACGGGTTTCAAGGAAGGTAGATGCGGGGAAACTGCGGGCGTTTCGCAGGGTAGCCAGTCGATCGAACTTGTTGACATGAACGATGGTCGCTTGGTCGGTGGCATAGACGCTGCCAGTCAGAGCGGATCGGATCTGTTGATCACCTTCGATTACGCGGACGCTGCGAGAGCCCCCGCAACCGCTGAGTAGGGATAGTGAAACCGCAAGGAGTGCGAAGGAGGGTATGGCTTGGTGGGGCATTTTGTATTTCTTGGGCATTCTCAGCGAGTATGCCCAAGCAACTTTATTTATGTTTGGCGTTTTCGCGTTTGATGCTGTCCATGCCGGGTTTTTCGAGATTGATATCACCTTCAAAGAAGCCGTGAAGCTGACGGATACGGGTGGGGTGACGCATTTTGCGGAGTGCTTTGGCCTCGATTTGGCGGATGCGCTCGCGGGTGACCTTAAACTGGCGGCCGACCTCTTCTAGCGTCCGCGAATAGCCGTCGGCTAGGCCGAAGCGGAGCGAGAGTACGCGACGTTCGCGCTCGGTCAGCGAGTCGAGCACGTCAGTGATCTTTTCGCGTAGCAGACTATAAGCCGTCATATCGTAGGGATTCTCAGCGCCTTTGTCTTCGATGAAGTCGCCGAAGTTAGTATCGTCTGAATCACCGACAGGACTTTGTAAGGAGATCGGTTGCTGCGCCATCTTCATGATGGACTGAACGCGCTCGATGGGGAGATTCATCTCATCGGCGACTTCCTCGGCGGTGGGCTCATGCCCCAGCTCTTGTAGGAGTTGCTTCTGTACCTGCATTACCTTGTTCAAGGTCTCGATCATGTGCACAGGGATACGAATAGTGCGCGCTTGGTCGGCAATAGATCGAGTGATTGCTTGGCGTATCCACCAGGTAGCATAGGTGGAGAACTTATAGCCGCGGCGGTATTCGAATTTCTCAACGGCTTTCATTAAGCCCATATTGCCTTCTTGGATCAGATCAAGGAAGGAGAGGCCACGATTAGTATATTTTTTAGCGATCGAAATAACGAGACGTAGATTGGCTTCGACCATTTCAGTCTTAGCTTTGTGCGCCTCACGCATGCCGAGGCGTACGAGGCGAATGATTTCCATGAACTCGCGGGAGTCCATTTTGAATTCAGTTTTAATCTCTTTGAGGCGCTTGTTGGTGCCTTTGGCATCGAACTTCGTCT
>Ga0209711_10002907_pt1 | contig 14799 bp, 10 predicted proteins | sample ArcticOcean_MG_C_7_FD_187441 | JGI IMG/M metagenome (GOLD analysis project Ga0209711, IMG submission 187441) | Marine microbial communities from western Arctic Ocean - ArcticOcean_MG_CB11_88 (SPAdes) (version 2) | ecosystem: Environmental > Aquatic > Marine > Oceanic | place: Arctic Ocean... | reverse complement strand
GCAAGAGGATTCATTACTCGTCATCACGGACCGCACACCCTTTTACGTAGAAATGGGCGGTCAGTTAGGTGACCAAGGCACGCTCACGGTGAAAGGAATCAATTATACCGTATCCGCGGTTCAGCAACTCGCCTCCGCACGCGCCCATAGCCTGCCTGCCGATGCTCAGATCACTGTCGGTGACGAAGTCACCCTGAGTATTGACCCGACGCGCCGACGCCCGATCGAAGCTCACCACAGCGCGACTCACCTACTCCACTGGGCCCTGCATGAAGTCGTCTCGACCGAGGCGGCGCAACAAGGTTCCATGGTCAGCCGTAATCGCCTGCGTTTCGACTTCAATTCGGGCGCGCTTAGCCCCGAGCAAATCGATGCACTTGAAAAGAAGGTTAATGATTCCATTGAAGCAGGCGAAGCGGTAAGCTGGCATGAGGTCCCCCACGCCAGTATCAAAGAGCGAAAGGACATCCAACAATTCTTCGGTGATAAATATGGCGACGAGGTTCGCGTCGTTCAGATCGGTGGACAGCAAGGTAAACTTGACGGCTACTCGATGGAACTCTGCGGCGGCACCCACGTGCGTAATACCAAAGAGATTGGTTTATTTAAAATTAAATCCGAGGGGGCGATCGCTTCAGGCGTCCGCCGAATTGAGGCAGTTTGTGGGGTTGCGGCCTATGACTGGATTCGTAGCGTTATTGAGAAATCAACTGAAGAGGGAAAAGAGCTACGCTTACTTTTGGATGCGACAAATCAAGCGCTCATATCACTGGGAGCCGACCCGACCAAGTTCCCGCAGTTTCCTCACATTATGGCTGGTATGTTGGACGAAGCTAGCTTTGAGCAAAAAAATGCCGTCTTCAAAGATGTGCTTGCCCACACTAAAGGACTCAAAGCTGCCACAGTTGAATCAGACAAAGCATTGAAAAAAGCACAAGCCGCTGGAGCTGCTAAAGTCGCCAGTGAACTGCTGAGCGAACTTGATCTTGATGCGAATCTTGTGATCGTCCAGGAAGGCTCTGCCGCTCTACTACAGGAGTTGCTCGCCGGACTGAAGTCGCGCCAGTTCACTCGGGCTGCTTTTTGTATCATCGATGATGGTGGCAAGCTCCACCTCGGCGCACTCGTGGGCGCAGATTCCGACCAGAATGCTGGTAAATTGATTCAAAGCCTCGCGCCTATCGCTGGAGGCAAAGGTGGCGGCAAGCCCGACTTGGCACGAGGCGCCGCTCCACAACGTGGAAAGCTTAGCGAGTTGGAGGCATCTGCAAGGAAGCTTCTCCACTAACATTAAATGGAGGCTTCGCTCCACGTTAACTTTTAACGGCAGACATACCGGGCGTGTTGATCTTTTTTGCAATGCCCTCCTACAACCAAGGATTGTAAAGCTGTGTTTGCATTATCTGAAAGTGCTGACTTTGTATAATTCATGAGAATATTACACATCTTTGCCTATGCCTTTGTCACTCTGCTCACCGCCTCTTCATTAAGTGCGCATTGCCAAGTGCCTTGTGGCATTTTTAGCGACGAGCTGAAGTTTAGCGAACTAGAGGAGCATGTGGTCACAATTGAAAAATCAGCGCGACTCATCAGCGAGTTGTCAGCTAAGGAGGATCTAACTGCCAACGATTACCAGCAACTGGTTCGCTGGACGACAAATAAAGAGACACACGCACAGAAAATCATCGATGAAAGCGCTAATTACTTCCTCGCTCAGCGCATCAAAACCGATACCGACCACTACGCTGAAAAAATTGAGATACTGCACCATATCATAGTTCATGCGATGAAAACAAAACAAAGCGCAGGAAAGGATGCCACGGCCAAGCTCATCGAAAGCATAGCGGCATTTAAGGGTCTGTATCTAGATCATCCTCACGCCAATTGATTTGCTGCAGGGCTCCACCCGTGATCACCCTGCGCTACAATAAAGTCTTTAACTCCGAGTAAAGCTTTGCCAACTCAGGCATATCAGCGCCTAGCGCTTTGCCACGGCGCAGCGGCTCCCCCCAGATAGATTCGATTTCTACGGGCTTTTCTGCTAAGTAATCAATCAATGACGAGGGCTTGTAGGCCCCCATTTTTCTGGTGACCGTGAACTGGCCTTCGATAAATTCATCAGAAATTGAGTGGCCAGATAGCGCAGCTACCGCGTGAACTTCCTCCATCAGTGCTTGGGCGCGGGCAACCAGGTCGGATTGAGCAAGGATTTTGTCTGTCGCGATACCACCAGCGGCGATCGATAAGCCATTAAATGGGATATTCCAACAGAGCTTTCTCCAAAGGGCTGAGTCGAGTTTCTCCGCGTGCGTAGTCAGCACGCCCGCGTGATTAAATATTTCGACTACGGTTTTGGCTAGACCTGACCAGCGGTCACCTAGTGAACCGATTTCGACGCGCCCCGGATGATAATTCTCAACTAAACCTGGTTTTGTGCGATTGACGCATACAAAACAGAGACCTGTTAGAATCGGATTTTCTGGAAAATGCTCAGCAAAAAATTCCGCGTTGCCCAAACCATTTTGTAGGCACAAAAGTACGGTGCGTCTGGGCTCAACGATAGATTCGAGCGACTCGATTAACTCCAGGTTGACGGTTGATTTGGCAGCGATGATAACACAGTCAGTCGCCCCTATTTGATTTGCCTCACGCCTCACGCATTCGATTGGCGCTGTAAACCTTTCTTTCAACTCACTGGTTTCGGGGTCGATCATCTCGACGCGAATACCATTCGCCTCGAGTTCCGTCGCATCACTGCGAGCAAGCACACATAGTTTGCGCCCAGAATACGCGATACGACCACTGTAATAGAGACCGACTGCACCTGGCCCAACTAAAGTCCACTTGGCGAGATCTGATGTTTTCATCTTATAGATAAATAATTGTAAGCATCTCCCGTGAGCCCATAGGCGAAAATACTAGAACGATACTCGAGTTCTTAGGCTAATATTTACGAGCCATTGTATTGACCGCGTCGTCAAGTTTATCTTCATAATCAAGTACGCAATGCAGTCCCCGACTTTCTTTGCGCTGTAGAGCACAGTCGATGACAAGTGCCGCGACTGAGATCATGTTTCGTAATTCGAGTAGGCTCTCATCTACTTTAAAATTCCAGTAATACTCATTAATTTCACGATCCAATGTTTGTATGCGAGTGCGAGCACGCTCCAAGCGCTTCGTAGTACGCACGATTCCGACATAGTCCCACATTGTGCGTTTCACCTCATCCCAATTGTGCAGTAAGACGATTCGTTCGTCAGAGTCGCGAACGTCTCCATCTTTCCACGAAGGTAAGTCGGACTCTTCGCTTACATTCTTCTCGAGATACTTGCCTACAGCGCTTGCTCCGCGGTTTGCCATGACCACGGCTTCTAAGAGTGAATTACTTGCAAGTCGGTTGGCTCCATGTAAGCCAGTGCAAGCGACCTCACCACAGGCATAAAGGCCAGACAGAGAAGTCTCACTGTTAAGATTTGTTTTGACGCCTCCACACAGATAGTGAGCCGCTGGTACAACGGGGATCATATCTTTTTCAAGGGCGATACCGCGCGACTCGCAGTAGGCGTAAATATTCGGAAAGCGATCTAGGAGCTCTTTGTGGCCTATGTCTCGGGTATCAAGCCATACGTGCCGAGCGCCTGTCTCTTTCATCTCACAGTCGATGGCACGCGCAACTATATCGCGTGGAGCGAGGTCTTTACGCTCGTCGTATTTATACATGAATGCCTCGCCATTAAGATTGCGCAAGATAGCACCCTCCCCTCGGACCGCTTCAGATATGAGAAACCGATCCGAGGAATCCTTAGAATAGAAGGCAGTCGGATGGAATTGAATAAACTCCATGTTTTGCACTTCGACCCCTGCACGATAGGCCATCGCGATTCCGTCGCCAGTCGCAATGAAAGGGTTAGTTGTGTATTGATAAATTTGCCCGATACCTCCAGTAGCCATGAGCACAGCACCTGCTCGGAAAGTTTCAACCACACCGCGTTGGGTATCGAGCGCGTAGAGTCCCAATACACGGTTTGTGTCGGGTATAGCTTGTCCTTTCTTTCCTATTTTCTGCGAGGTGATTAGCTCAACTGCAAAATAATGTTCTAGGGTATCAACATTCTCTGAGATTTCGATAGCGTTCACGAGCGCCTGTTCAATCGCTTTTCCAGTCATATCTCTTACATGAAGAATGCGGCGTTTCGAATGCCCGCCTTCTTTGCCCAGAGAAACACGCCCATCACCGAGTTGCGAAAAGTCGACGCCGCGTTTAATCAGCTCATCGATACTGACGGAGCCGTCTTTGAGGATTTCGCGCACTGCTCCCTCGTCACAAAGGCCGTCTCCTGCATCTAATGTGTCGGCCACGTGCATCTCGACATCGTCAGTCTGCGAGGTGACGGCTGCGATGCCGCCTTGCGCATAGTTTGTATTCGATTCAGCAGAGTTTTTCTTTGTGATGATGGCGACGCGATACCCAGCCTCAGATACCTTAAGTGCGAAGCTCAGACCAGCAATCCCGCTGCCGACAACGATGACATCGTAAAATTTCGGCATATGCTTAGAGTTCGATATTGTCGATTAATCGGGTCTGGTCTACCCATGCGGCAACACAGAGCTGCTGCGTGCCTGGTAAAATCTCTCGTGCAGGTTCCATCGTGTTACGATCCACGACTTGCACGTAGATCACACGGATGCGGCGTGAGTGCGATAGGTGGTGTATGACTTCCGCTACAATACGATCTACGCTCTTAGTCCCGGAATTGACCATATCTCTCGCGACTTGAAGAGACTTAGAAATATTGAGTGCTTCCTTTCTCTGCTTATCGGACAGGTAAGCATTACGTGAGCTTGTAGCCATACCGTCAGTATCGCGCTGGGTTGGGCCGATTACGATCTCAGCGGGTATGTTCAGGTCGAGCACCATTTTACGAATCACGGCACATTGCTGAGCATCCTTCTGTCCAAAGACGGCGATGTCAGGGCGAGTGATATTAAAAAGTTTCAGGCAAACTGTGGTCACCCCCCGTAAATGGTGTGGGCGAGAGACTCCGCACAGACCAGAGCTAATTTGCTCCTCCTCAACGAAAGTAGAATAGCCCTCTGGATACATTTCTAGTATTGAAGGATTGAAGACAATATCAGCACCGCGTTCTCGGCATTTCTCGGAATCCTCCTTTAATGTACGCGGGTATTTATCAAAATCTTCGTTGGGACCGAACTGGGTGGGGTTGACAAAGATCGAAACGATGACCTTATCAGTCTTTTCCTTGGCAATATCAATTAACGACAGATGCCCTTCGTGCAGAGATCCCATTGTTGGCACGAGCCCGATCAGGCGTCCACTCGAGCGTAAGCCGATGGAGTGGGATTGCATTTCATTGACCGATTGGATTGTCTGCATAGCCATAATCTTGCACAGATTACCTAGCTTATCCAGATATTCACAATAAAAAATAGAACATAACAAACATAACGACGACACGACAGACATGAGCGATCCTTACATCCAAGAACTCTTTGCTGAACGCATTGGTGGCAATCAATACGGCAAATCGACTGCCATTTATAAGTTTGAGAAGATCAAGCGCGCGAAAAAGGCGGCTAAGGAAGCCAAGCCTGACGTTGACCTGATCGACATGGGCGTGGGCGAACCGGACGAAATGGCTTTTCCCGTTGTGATCCAAGCACTGCAGGAAGAAGCTGCCAAACCAGAGAACCGTGGCTACGCAGATAACGGCGGCGAGGATTTTAAAAAGGCTGCGGCTAAATACATGGGAGAAGTCTTCGGTGTATCCGACATCGATTCATCGACCGAAGTCGTTCACTCTATAGGTTCAAAGACTGCCCTCTCAATGATACCCGCATGCTTCATCAACCCCGGCGACTACGTGCTAATGACGGTGCCTGGCTATCCTGTACTCGGAACGCATGCTCAATACCTAGGTGGCCATGTGCACAACATGAAGCTCGAAGAGGCTAACGACTTCCTTCCCGATTTCGATGCCATCCCCGCGGACGTATTAGTGAAGGCTAAAATTCTAGTGCTCAATTATCCGAACAACCCGACCGGAGCCTCCGCGACACTCGATTTTTTTGCAAAAGCGGTAGCCTTTGCCAAAGCTAATAATCTGATTATACTGCAAGATGCGGCTTACGCCTCGCTCATTTTCGAAGGCAAGCCTGTCTCCATATTCCAGGTGCCGGGCGCGAAGGATGTCGCAGTCGAACTGCACTCTCTATCCAAAAGCTACAATATGACGGGCTGGCGCATTGGGTTCGTGGTGGGTAATTCGCTCATCGTGCAGGCTTACGCTGACATGAAAGACAACTCCGACTCTGGGCAGTTTCTCGCCATCCAAAAGGCAGGCGCAGTTGCACTAGCCAATCCGCAAATTACCGATGAGATAGCAGATAAATATTCTCGTCGCATGGATCTACTCACAACTGCGCTAAACCATAACGGCTTTAGCGCGAAAAAGCCTAAGGGGAGCTTCTTTCTCTATGTGACAGCCCCAAAGTCAGCCACCGTTGATGGCGTGAGCACTGAATTTGATTCAGGCGAAGCATTCAGCCAGTGGCTAATCACTAACGAACTTATCAGCACTGTCCCATGGGATGACTGCGGCAACTTCGTCCGATTCTCAGTAACCTTCGCCGCCAAGGGCGTAGCAAAGGAAAAGGAGATCGTTGATGACATTGCGCAGCGCCTAGCTAAATACCAATTTATATTTTAGCGATATTGCGAGGTAGCTTGCCTCAAGGTTGTTGTCTGAGTTGTGATCATAAAATTAGATCTATTCCCTCAGCTGAAATCTGTTGTCTCTTGGCTTTGAAACCTAATATACTAACGGGATGTTCTTACTGAATCTCCCAACGGTAGTGCAGGTTCGACAGCTTTTCATAGCCATCTTTAGTGACACGAACAACGTCCTCGATCCGGCATGCACCAATCTCCGGATAATAGAGACCCGGCTCGATTGTGATGACCTGACCTACTTTGAGTGTGGGAGCGCCTTTGGAAACACTTGGCGCTTCATGCACTTCTAGACCTAGACCGTGGCCAGTTGAGTGGACGAAGCCAACAAAGCCCTCATTGCGACGCTCCGAGACAAAGCCTAGGTTCTCAAAGGCAGACTCAGCGGCCGCATGAACGGCACCGCCTTTGACGCCTGCCCTTACCATTTCCATCGCAGCACGCTGTGAGACTTGAACGGCCTTAACTAGAGCGCGCTGAGCTGGCGTGGCTCGACCCTTCAGGAAGGTACGAGTCATGTCGCCGTGATAGCCCGTCTTTTGAATGCGCGGAAAAACATCGACTATGATCAACTCATTTGGACGGAGCAAACCTCGCCCAGCTTCATGGGGATCGCAGGCCTGACGACCTCCAGCAGCGATCGTGTGGCTAGCGGTCGCGCCCCTTTTTAGACATGCTTGATCTATAATGTTGCGTAGTCTGTCGGAGGAGAGTGCCTCCCCTTCGTAGATAATTCTATCTCCCTCAATCGTCGCGGCACGTAGCACCGCCTCGGCAGCGCGAATGCCTGCAGCGGAGGCTGCATTCCCCTGCTTAATCATCCGTGCTTCAGTATCAGTCTTTTTCGAACGTTCGGGGAAAAATGCGCCTTCGACGATGTGCATATGGCAACCTGCTTCGAGCAGCTTTGCATAATAAGCTGCAGGGAAGTTTGCAGGTAATTCGACTTTTTTAGCCCCAAAGTGTTGCACGAAATAGACCATTAACTCTACCGCACCAACCTCGCTGACAGAAATTTGTAGGTTCTCGGCTGTTTTCTTACGGACCGTCTCCAGTAGCATGACCTCGTCGAATTTTGACTGCTTGGCCACGCGACTGTGCTCTAGTTGACTGACGACGGCGTAGCTCTTTTTCTGGGTAATAATCGCGAGAAACGGATCAGGAACAAAAACACCACTTAAATAGAGTGCGTCCGCTGAAGCATCGGATGCAGCATAAAGAAAGCGGATTGTGGAGGATTTACTTTTCATTAATCTAGAATACCGTTATTGTTTTATCTTTTCTATACAAACTGTCACGCCCTGAACCTACCAATTATTTCATTGAAGCCACATTTTAAAATTTTCGCCAGCTTAGTGGGGTTAGCATGCATCGCTTGCCAGCCTACACGAGCACCAGTAGAAGCAGCAAATAGCCAGACCTACTTTGCAATTTCAATCGGCGGAATTGAACTTCAGCTTCAGATCGCACTCAAGCCTGCTGAGCAACAAAAAGGGCTCATGTATCGCGAAAGTTTAGATAGAGACCATGGCATGTTGTTTCTTTTTGAAAGACCTGAAATGCGAGGCTTCTGGATGCGTAATACGCGCATACCACTCGACATTGGCTACTTCGACTCTAGCGGTCTACTCCTTGAGGTCCACAAGCTCTTTCCCTTCGACGAGACTGCAGTCAATTCCCGCAGTCGCGAGGTATTGATTGCGGTCGAAACAAATCGAGGCTGGTATGCCGCTAATAACATTCAAGTCGGAGACCGTATCGAGATGAGCTCCCTCATCAATGCAGTCGAAAGTCTCAAGCAAAGAAACTCCTCGATCAAACCATAATGGCTGAAGCAGAAGTAAAACCTCAGCGTGTGCCCCGCCAAGGCAACTTAATCAAGCCTTCTGCCGAAGCGAGCGATGCCGAACTCATTCGCTGGAGCCGCTCCAAAACGCCAGCGTGTAAGCCTGCCGGATGGCTCGCTTACACTGTCTTGGTCTTACTTACGGTTGCCAGCTACTCGCCTATTTTCCTATCAGGTCTAGCATGGTCTGAATACGACCAAGTCGAGCGTAGTCCCTATCAGTCGATGGAAGTATGGACAGACTCCTGGCTTCCGGAGATAATTCGCGCAGAAGACCCTATTACGCTAAGCTCGTATTTTATAGAACAAAAAATTCCGTTTGCGCAACCCGCTACTCATCACGCGATTAATCTTTTGCTGCATATTACGGCTGCGATACTTTTACTAAAAAATTTAGAAGCACTCAAACTATCCGCAGCGTTTTCAGCTGCACTTGTCTTCGCGCTCCATCCGACTGCATTACAAACGATTTTTTGGTCAGGCTACCGCGAGGAACTAATCGGTTTAATCCTGATCCTCGCTGCTTTATATTTTGGTATTCAGAATCGAAACTCGAAGGACTTCTTTCTACTTACAATGATCTGCGTCATTGCTTATATCTCACACCCTGCAGCTCTAGTTCTGCCCCTGTTACTTGGTCTGTGTATTTTTTACCAGAGTGGATCCTTTAAACCTATAGAATACAATCGATTGCTACCTCTGCTCTGCCTTGCCTTATTTATAGGTGTCTGGACTCAGGGAACCAGCGCAACCACTGAGCTAGAACTGGGTGAACGCTTTGGGATTAGCGCACAGAACCTGTACTTTTATCTAAAGCAAGCGCTCTTTCCATTTGAGTCTGCACTCTTCTATCCTTACGATCAAACGAGGGAATTTAATGTGGGTGCAACGAGTAACTTTTTACCCTTCTTGCTCTTCATCCCATTATATATATTGGTTGCAATCAACTTTCGTAAGTCATGGGCGCGCGGTCTCCTTCTAGGTCTCACTGCTTATCTACTGCTCATAATTTACGGGCTTAGCCAGGCGGGTGCGTTTATTGATGGTAGTCGAGCTCTTGAGGATCATTTGCAATATGTCGCGCTGCCCATCATTACCGCATTAGTCATCTGCTTGACTGGTGGTATTGTGCGTAGTAGGGACGTGAAAGGAAAAATACTTTGGCGACTAGGTTTTACCTTAATAGTGGGGATACAAGTATTCATCACCGCTTCTTATGCCTACACTCTGAGCGACCGCGCACAGATGTGGTACAATTTATCTGAGCAATGGCCCGATTCTGTGCTACCCAAATACGCCCTCATTGATACTATTGAAAAAGGTGGAGGAGTGAGTAATCCATTAAATCGTAATGAAACGGTCGAAATCATTGAAGATATTTTAGATCAAGAACCAGATCGTATTGAATTACGTGAAAAGCTCGCTCGTATCTACCGTAATGAAGGACAAAATACAAACGCCCTACGTCAATACAAGCGCATCCTCCGCGACTCAGAGCCTAATGATGAATTTCTTCTTGAAGCAGCTGAATTATACGATCGACTAGGTCTATCTTGGGACGCCAAAAACGCCCGCGGACGCATCACACAATAAACCCATCCAACAATAATATTATGACCACACCAAAAAATCCTGGCCTCGGCACACTTTCACTCCACGCAGGACATACCCCCGATAAAGATACTGGCTCGCGGGCCGTGCCTATCTACCAGACGACCAGTTACATGTTCAAGGACACAGCGCATGCCGCCCGCCTATTCGGTCTAGAGGAGTTGGGTAATATCTACACGCGCATTATGAACCCCACCACTGATGTTCTTGAAAAACGCGTGGCCGCACTCGAAGGTGGCGTTGGTGCCCTAGCTCACTCTAGTGGCCAAGCGGCCATCACTAGTGCTATCCTCAATCTCGCATCATCTGGTGATAATATCGTCTCTGCCTCACAACTCTATGGTGGCACTTACACTCTCTTCAAATATACACTCCCAAAGCTGGGTATTGAAGTGCGCTTCGCCGATGCGGAGGATCCTGCTAGCTTCGAGCCTCTAATCGACGCCAAGACTAAAGCCATTTACGGCGATACGGTAGGTAATCCAAAGCTTAACATTTTCCCTTTCGCCGAAATCTCTGAAATTGCTAAAGCAGCCAAGTTACCCCTTGTTATTGACAGTACAGTAGCCTCGCCCGCTGTCTGCCGTCCGATTGAGCATGGTGCCAACATAGTCATACATAGCTTGACCAAATTCATTGGCGGGCACGGCACCAGTATCGGAGGCATCGTCGTCGACGCGGGCAACTTTGATTGGGGCAGCGGACGCTTCGGCGAGTTCACCAAACCTGACCCTAGCTACCACGGCCTCGTTCATTGGGATGCCTTCAAAGCCTTCGAACCTGCAGGTGGTGCTAACATCGCCTATATAATGAAAATGCGCCTCCAATGGCTACGTGACATAGGTAATTGCGCAGCGCCTTTCAACTCATTCCAGCACCTACAAGGCCTCGAAACACTGCACCTACGAATGGAGCGTCATTGTGAAAACGCACACAAGGTCGCCGATTTTCTCGAAGCGCACGATTCAGTGACTTGGGTCAACTACCCTGGCCTTAAAAGCAACGCACACCACGCATCTGCAAAGCAATATTTTGATACAGATAAATACGGCGCACTTGTAGGTTTCGGGGTCAAAGGCGGTCTCGTAGGAGGCAGTAAGTTCATCGACAACCTACAGCTCTTCAGTCACCTCGCCAATATCGGCGATGCCAAATCTTTGGCGATTCATCCAGCCACCACTACACACTCTCAACTAGATGAAACCGAGCAGTTAGCTGCTGGTGTAACGCCCGACTTTGTCCGACTCTCCGTCGGTATCGAGGATATCGAAGACCTCTTAGCTGACCTCGATCAAGCGCTTAAAGCCTAGCCAACACCAACGAATGTAGTGTCTGAGCTAACCAAGCTATAGTGCCCAAAATCCACCACCTCTCCTCAGCCGATCCATTGAGCCAGCAAGTGGCGCAATTTCTATCGACTGCGGCGGAGGCAGGTGTGCTTTTAATCACGCCAACTGCGGGTGCATCGCGGAGAGTCCTTGATTCTCTCGATAGTCCTAAGCAACATGCATTTGTTACTGCTCAGCCGATGCAAGCGCTTTTGCCTCAGCGCGAAGACATCGCTACAGCCATTGAACGCTGCCTAGCATGGGCAAATGCTATACGTAATCTGCCAAATTCCAAATTAAGTATACTCTTCTGGAAGGAAAGCCCACAAAGCACCGCGGAATTGCTCAAAGCAGGCCGCAACTTCAACGGACTCTGCGATCGACTGGCTGAGGCCGGCCTTTCTCCTGCAACTTTTCATTTGCCCGAGCAAGCAAGTAACAGCTCTGACCAAGGTCGCTGGTCAGCTATCGCCGTACTTTATCAAAACTATATCAATTGTCTGGCCAGTTGGAGTCTGCGTGACCCTAACGATCTGCGACTCGATCAAATCAAAGAGCCGACGACTCCCCCTTCCCGTATCGTTATCGCGGGTGTGCCCGACCTGCCTTGTGCCTTCCAATTGTATGCCGAACAAATTGAAAAGCATGATGTAACTGTTGACGTGCTAATCTGGAATCCGCGCAAAGTCTCTGAAAGCAGTTTTGATGACTGGGGTCGCCCTATTCCAGAAAGCTGGAATTCACGCCAGATTGACCTAATCAAAGAGCAAATCTACGTTAACACTTCCTCCCATGATGAAGCCCGCAATGCCATTCAGCTCTGCATTCTAAAGAAAGCCAAGCTAGTCGCGGTCGACCCAAAACTCCATTCGCTCCTAGCCAGCGAAATACTGATTCGAGGCCATAAGCCCTACCTGCCCGAGGGCCAGCGCCTGATCGACTGCGAAGCCTCCAAGCTGGCACTTGGCTGGGAAGACTTTCGCCACGGGAAAGACCTACGCTGCTTGCGTCATTTACTTGAGCTGCCCGCATTCTGCCGCGCGGTCGACACAGAGCATGCTCTATCACAAAGTGACGCGCTTGTCGCCATTGATCATTTGCTCGGTAAGACCATCGCGGCCACTCTCGAAGCAGCTTGGCAGGCCTCACCCGTAATAGCTAAAACTGCTCCCACCGAACAAAGCCGACTGCGCGGAAAAACTCGCCGCTTGCTCGGTTCCGTTCGCGCACGACTCGGCGCCAGTGCACTCGAAATGATCGAGGCTGCTTTTCCGAATGAATCCACGCGCTCAACGTCTACAAAACGTGTCTTAGAAATCGGTCGTAAACTAGAAAACTCAGCGGCTCTCAAGGACTGGCCTGAGCGAGGCAATGGGAGTAAGCTAACCGTGCAGATTTTCACTCAAGCCCTCAAAAGCGAACAATTACAAGTGCCTGCCATCGATGAGGTGATTACTCTCAACGGCTGGCTCGAAGCCCCTTGGTTGCCCGAAGCGAAGCTTGTGCTTTGCGGCCTAACAGAAGGACAGCTTCCGCAATCGCTCGATGGCGACCCCTTTCTTCCTGACTCCATCTGCCCCGTACTTCGCCTCAGTCACAACGAGCAACGTCTAGCGCGCGATGCTTATCTGCTTGATGCTTTACTCGCCTCCCGTACGGCCGATGACGTCCGCCTCTCTTTCAGTAAATTTAATAAAGATGGAGATCCAAATAAGCCCTCGCGCCTCCTTTTTCGTACTAAGCTAGAGGAACTGCCCTCACGTGTCCAACACCTGACTCAGCCCAGTCCATCGTCTCGCACCCGTCCGCGCCGTCAGACCAAGTGGCGATGGCAACTACCCGACGAGATACCACCCGTCACCAAGATAAGCCCAACTCAGTTTGAATCCTATCTCGCTTGCCCCTTTCGCTTCTGCCTCGAAAAAGTGCTCAAATATAAAAACGCTCCGAAAGCCACCTATGAAATGGATGCCGCCGTGTTCGGAAACTTGATACACCATACTCTGGAAAATTTCGGACGCGAGATCATCCCCACAGGCAAGGCTATGTTGGATCTCGACGAGTCGACTATTCGCCAACGATTGCAACAACTCTTAAAGCAAGAGGCGCTCTTGCAATTCGGCGCACAACCGACGCCCGCCGTGCAGGTCCAACTAGCCAGCGCCGTTGCCCGACTCCATGCCTTTGCCCGTATTCAAGTAAGGTGCTTTGCCGAGGGCTGGATTATACACGATGTGGAGCGTAAACTCGAGGTCGATAGCGATGCACCACTAGCTGTCGGCTCACTTCAGCTTACTGGGACTATCGACCGCATCGAAAAAAACGCGGTTACAGGTGCGCTTCGGGTGATTGACTATAAAACTTTCAGCTCCGTGAAAAAGCCAGCTGAGACTCACTTCGCACCAGCTTCTCACAATTGGATGACAGCTGCACAAGTCGAAGTATCGACTAGTCGAGGGATTGCCAACAAGACATGGAAGAACCTTCAACTACCGCTCTACCGTAAGATCCTTGAGCATTGGTATCCCAAGCAGTGTGCCGAACAACCACCTGAAATAGCCTATTTTGTATTACCATCCGATCCAAACGAGAGCGGCATCTACCCATTTGATGAATTAAGCGAAGAGCTTTACCTAGAAGCGATCGATTGCGCCGAAGCAATCACGCGAAATATTGCTGAGGGTCATTTTTGGCCTCCGCAAGCTTTTCGGGGATCATGGGATGATCCTTTCGCGCCGCTCTTCGTCAACGGTTCGCCCGAAGATTGCATCGATCCCGAGACCATCGCAAAATTAAAAGGAGGCCAGTCTTGAGCCGACCACTTACTTTCAACCACGAAATGCTCGTCGCCAATGCCGGCAGTGGGAAAACATTTGCCCTGACTACGCGCATCATCCGTTTGCTCCTCGCTGGTGTCAGCATGGATCGAATCGCAGCACTTACTTTCACTCGTAAATCAGCGGGCGAATTTCTCGATGAGTTACTCGTTCGACTATCCGAAGCTGCAAGCGATAGAAAGAAGTTGGCGGCCTTAGCTAAAGCAAGCGATACGCCCGAACTCTCTTCCGCCGACTGCTGCGAATTACTGCGCCATATTATTGACCACTTCGGTCGATTAGGCTTGAGTACCATTGACAGCTTCTTCGCCCGCATCGCACGACAGTTTCCTCTCGAGTCTGGGTTACCCGAAGAGTTTGCCATCGCTGATAGCGCAAGCTTAGCTAGTGCTCGCGAGCGTGCCCTAGCTATGAGTTTTGCGCTTGGAG